>Ga0307515_10006553_pt1 | contig 23270 bp, 17 predicted proteins | sample 17_EM_MG_FD_194513 | JGI IMG/M metagenome (GOLD analysis project Ga0307515, IMG submission 194513) | Populus trichocarpa ectomycorrhiza microbial communities from riparian zone in the Pacific Northwest, United States - 17_EM | ecosystem: Host-associated > Plants > Roots > Unclassified | place... | reverse complement strand
AGCAATCGTGTCCTTCGCACCAACAAGGGGTATCTGCTTCACAATTAAACCAGGAATGGGCTCCCCAATACCTAGTCCAACTATTTCCGAATACCGGGTCGTCAAGTTCTAAGCCTCCTCCGTACGCGGCGGCCTCTGTCCAATAGAGGTTCCAGGGGGAGGGAGTAGCTGATTGTTCCCAAAAATAAGCGGGAAGGCAGAGACCGTCTACCTCAATATTTAACAATCCTTCGATGCTTTCGAAGGCGTTCAAGGGTTCGGGTTCGGACAGTGTACAGTGCGTGCCGGCAAGGTCAAACCAGTTCGTTCGGGTGGTACACTTACTGTCGTATTTTTGCATTCGAGTATGGTGATCGATGGGGGTAATCTCGGATATCAAATCCGGTAAGCTGTCTGCGGATATCAATGCAATCGTCGCAGATATGGATCCAACGACGTTCGATTCCTAGATATACCCAACAGAAGGGTGAACAAGGTTCGTGACAATACCTACAACCGTTCGAGGGATGTAGGCACATTCAAGTGTCTCAATTCGTAACTGCAACAACCGCAGATCGAAATATAACTGTCAGTTTCTTCGAAGAGATACCAACACAAATCAAAGCAAGGGGTCAGGCAATGTTGACAAAACATCCGCTATCAGGTGCGTATGTGGAAGACTCGTTCTAATGTAACGGGCGGGGTCGGGCGCAGGTGATATGGATGTTGCAGAACTGAACTCGAAGTGCGTATCGAGGAACAAGAATCAGAATATCTTTCAAAGTCGTACTATTGCTTGCTATACAAGAGAACGAGTAAAGAGAGAAGAAAAGGAAATCCTCCAACACCAAAACACTCTCTTTATATACAATTCGTCTACCACCCTCGAACCATCTTCAATGCTTCGATGTACCATCCGAATCTTATCCCATGATCTTACACACCCTTCCATCATTTCTTATCGTAACAATCACGCCATATCGCCCGACGTCGCAACACCTCAGACCGCTTCTTTATCTTACTAAATTATACCGCCACTCTCTCGCCGCTTCCTCCGCGTCTTCCAACATCTCCGCCTTTCCGTAACACAATTCCTTCGACACCACCAAAATCACCCTCCGTTTTTCCCTAAGTATTCTCATGCCTATCTGCGCCATGACAATTTCCAAAATGGGGCAGGGAGCGTGTCACTTGATTTTCTGCCTATAATGGATGGCAAAACTTCCATTATGTATAACCACTACCGAATCGCATGTTTATTACCTGACCTACAAGACCAAAAATCGTTGACGCTCCGTTGACACTCATTGTCAAGATTGGAGATTGAGCATCTTGCTTTCTTTTTCGCGTATAAAGGTTGTCAATACTGTTGTTATGTATAACCACTACAAAATTCCTTCTTAATTACCAGACTAACAAGACCAAAAATCAGTGACGCTCTGTTGACTCTGATTTTCAAGATGGGGCAGGGAGTGTGTTGCTTTCTCCTTTGAATGAAAAGTGTGGCAACACGTCCATTATGCGTATTCACTAGCAAATCGTGGGTTTATTATCCGACTTACAGAACTTAAGATCATTGATGCTTCATTGACTCTCATTTTGCCATGGGCGTAACCGCAATGTGGAACCATTCACTTTGGCATACTATATCCATAATGGTCTTTTGGCAGCTGTGCTGTGCTTTTCATGTACATTCTCCTTTCTAACTACATTGTTCGTTAATGATGCATATAAATATACCCTTTAAAATATACTATAAAGTGTCCACAGTAGCAAAGGACGTCTCTGTCCGGGCAGGATGCCTCCGTCAGGGTGGATGCACTCCTCAGAGTCGTCAGAGACACCCCGGTGGCGGATTGTTCTGCGCCCGGCGGCAATACCACACGCCGCATTGCATATCGCCCTCCTATTGCCATTTCGCCGTTTATTCTCGCTCTGTTGGTCTCCTATTGTAAACACATGGTCTTGCGTTGTGGCCAGCTGTGACCATACGTCGGAATGGGTTCATTGGGTACACGGTTGCATCGGGATTGCAATGCCATGGGTGATGCTGCGAAAATCTCTCCTCGCATTCCTTCTACATTCAGCTGGAGGAGCGTAGGAAGCAGGTGAAAAGATAAGATACTACCTGGCCGTGAGGATCCATGGACAGAGCGAGTGAGACCAAAACTTGGGAATGATAGAGTGTGTATTTTCGTTGTATGACAAGATGAGATGAAAATGAGATCCTGTCTATCTACCCCGGGACCTCCCGATTATATACTCCGCGTCGCTCATTTCACCTCCGTTGCCTGTTCATCTCTGTACACCCACCGTCGCTCCTTAATGATATACTTCCAGTCTGTGATCGATCGAGTTTGGAGATGCACTGGGAGGCCGTGATCAAGTGAGTTTGGCGATGCACTTGGAGGCCGAGATGGAGTGAACTCAGAGATGCACTTGGAGGCTGTGATCGAGCGAGTTTGGAGATGCACTGGGAGGCTGTGACTGAGCGAGTTTGGAGATGCACTTGCAGGCTATGATTGAGCGAGATTGGAGGAGTACGTGGTGGCGGTCGATGTGGAGTGAGGCGCGATGGCAGCTGAGACTCTATTCATTGGTTAACTTGGAATCGTGGGAATGTAGAGAGTTGAGTACATCAACCGAGAGATGAGAAACTAGCTGGGAGCGGGAGACTGTCCATCTTGGGATGATGCTGTACTTGGTGTATGCTGTACTTGGTGTTAACTCATGATTATGGCATGGAGAGATAGAGAGGGATGACTCAACTTCGTGTTCTTCAGTGATGGTAGAGTTGAGCCCAAGAAAGACAGAGATCAGAGGAGATGGGGGCAATCATCATGACAAACTGGGACTTAAAAGAATTTCTTGTGGGAGTCAATTGTCCATCCCCGATACAGCAGGTACAAGTCCCAATCCGGCGGGTAATAACACCGATACGAGGTCTTCTAAACCCAATCAGGCAAGTTGTACGGCTGATTTCGCATATCCGCTCGTATCCTCCATATTGTTTTCATCCTCTTCGGCCATCTCACTCTTTCTCATCGTCAACTCTAGCATCAACGCAAGAACACAAATTCAAGTCATCCCTCTCCATCTCTCCATGCCATCATCATGAGTTAACACTGAGTGCAGCGTACACCGAGTACAGCATACACCGAGTACAGTATACACCTAAGATGTTCTGTCGTCCCTTCATTCTCACCATTTCGAGTTGACCCCTGAATGTAGATTCAGTTTCCGGCGTACCTCCCTACCGATCGACCGCCACCAGCCAGTCCTCCATAACAGCTTCAAAGGTAAAGTCACCTTGTCACATTTCCACGGTTGCGACTTAACTACGTGATGAATTGAGTCCTAGCGCGCGGTCCATTGACCGCCTACAAGTACCCGTCCAAACTTGCTCGATCGCAGCCTCCAAGTGCTTCACCAAACTCGCTCGATCGTGGCCTCCAAGCGTAGCTCCAAACTCGCTCGATCACGGCTTCGAAGTGCATCTCCAAACTCGCTGGGTCGCGGTCCCCAAGTGTATCTCTAAACCCGCTCGATCATGGCCTCCAAGTGTATCTCCAAATACGCTCGATTACCGCCTCCAGGTGCATCTGCAAAGTCGCTCAATCACGGCCTCAGAGTATCTCTCGGAGTTTACTAAATCGTCATTTGCAGGCGCACCTCGAATTGCTCTCAAGCACCACCTGCAGCCAGTCCAGATATAGCGTGTGTAGATGGGTAGCTATATAGATACATAGATACATAGATACTTAGATGAGATTACAAACTGGATACATGACTGTGATTCGAGGTGCTCCCAGACATGTCGTCAGCGCTCCCAGGTTTGTTCACGCCACTCCCAGGTGCTCTTAGGCTTGTTATCGGCGCTCTCAGGCTTGTCGTCGTCGCTCCCAGGCTTGTCGCCGGCGCTCCCAGTTACTCTGAATGCTGGCAGGAATTCCCTCCTAGGGTCTGATACTCCTGAAATTGACGAATCTAAGTTTACACTCCACATCCTCTCAGACCAGTGACTAAAATACAATTTGCTGATGCTATGCAACGTGACACGTCGCCTGGGCGACGGGCAGCATGTAATTCTCCGTCAGAGGGTACGTGTTTTCTTTCAGAGCCGTCAGAGCCGTCCGGAACACCCTGGTCTTTCCGACGGAAACTATAGTTGTTGCCGATGTGCTAATAGCCCGTAATGATAATGCTCACAAATTCTGTTCCCTTCCGTCAACTCTCGTCTTCACTGTCATGTTCACTCAAAAGGCTGCTGTCTTCTACAAAATGGCTGTTAGCTGGATTTCCACGCCACTGATAGTGTACTAACCTGTGAATGGACCTTCATCATTCAGCAAATCTGGATTATGATCTTTATCGCGCATGAGATCCTTGGCATATAGATCAAGATTCTGAAATCGAGCGCAGGGAAGCGGGGAATGTATATATGCATATCTGGGTGGCACACCTTCTGTTTAGGAGCTTTGAGTCATCTCACTATTATCAAGTGGCATGGGTGGTGTTCCGGGGCTCGGTGGCGCCGGTCGTGGTGGAAGTGCACCCGTTCCTTTGCGCCTCAGGCATGTCTGTGGATTCCTTGCTGTGCCATTTCAGCTAGCAAAGCAGCCCGCCGTTTGATTTCCCCGAACCATTGCCGGGTGTATTTCTATTGCGGCGTTCATCTTGTTATGCCCGGGAAACATTAAACCCCGTTCTTCTCTTCTCGAACTTCCGCGCGTGGTTTCTTGATTAGTTGGTGGGTTTTCTCAGTTCTGGCAAGCAAAATCCCTTCTTTAGCCGTTTTGGCTATATTCAAGGCAAGATGCATGTCGGACTGTTCAAGGTGTACCCGACCTCCTTGTCCTGTCATAGTACCTGTCATGTTGAAAAGCAGCAAGAAATTAGTTGCTGCTTCTAGAGTGAGAATCGCCTGTTACCTCAACCATATACGACTGCATAGCCTCCTCTGAGATCTTTAAAGCCTGTTCTGTCCATTCCCAGGGATGTTTATCACCAAATTGGTTTGCAAAAATACCAGACCTGACAACCTAGTGATGTTCAATTTCGCGGACGGTGCTGTCATATGCCTTGGGCAACCATTGAGGTTTGCCGTTCCGGGCAGTGATGAATTCATCACATAGCGCTCTACGTACCCCAGCTGTGCGTTATACTGTAGGTTGAATGGTATCTACGTCGATATGGATTGACCCACATCCAATGGCATGCTGCTTCGTATTCTTGTTGCTTCCGGTTTCATGTACCATTTGTAGATGGGCATCCTGGGTAATAATGTTGGTTGCTACAATTGCAGTGTCGTGGTGAACTAACTGGTGTCTGCGTTGCTGCTGTGTCTCACAGGGTGGCGCATTCTTTGAAGCACCTGTCATCCGGCTCGATTCGCCTTCAATCACACCTGGTTGAACTATTTCTGGCGCCATGACTTGCTGTTGTGGAATGGTAAGGAAGATGATCACTGAAAGAAGTGGGAAGTCCTGAAGATTGTATAGTTTGCTACAAGTCAAAATGGAACGAGTGACGGCCAACTTGCATCTTCAATTGAAGCTGAATACGGCTGTGTATAGCTGCACTGCGTATAGCTCGAGGGAATTCCAACGGTCGCGCAATTTGCAGTAAATCGGTGCGATGTTGTTCGTTTGTTTGCAGGGATATATCCTGATGAATGACAGCTGCTATCCCATGTTTGATAGATATAACAAGGAAATCCTTCAACGGAAAGGATGTCTGGAGATGTTTGTCTCAACATATCGCCGGGATCTTACGTGAATCACACACTAACCATCAAGTCTTAACGTTTAGCTAGCATGACTATTCCCAATGAAGTGACGGTCAAAATGCTGATTTTGCTTTGTTTAAATTGATGAAACCTACCAACCTTGAGATAAAAGACTCAGCTTGCCTCAATGTGGTCCATATCTTGCAACATCCAACATCTCGCCAAACAATAAGGTCAACACAGGATACAATGGTCAATGCTCCGAAAATGAACCTTTTGCCACTTCCGGCGGGCAAATACGGCAAATTGACAAAGAAATCGACACAATGACGTCATCAAGGGAATAAAGGCAAAAGTGGCTTGGAGTCAGAGAGGGTCCGAGTGTTGGGAGCATTGCGCAGCTTCCGATCGAGAAAGACGCTTTCGGCGGAGAGACGACGGAAAACGCACTTTTCAAGTAGTGAAGAGAAAGAGAAATGGATCAAGGATCATGTAGATAGCGAGACTGCTGTGGCAAGAAAGCGAGTCCAAGACGCAGAGACAGCGATTATGAAAGAGTGGGATCACATGACGAATGAGGAAAAGGGGCGACTGTCAACCACAATGTCTGAAACAATGTTCGACCAGATGTTGAATGCTATCGGACCAACTCTGAGCGATCTTGTAAGTTCCGATGATGAGGTGGATGGGGAAGACGAGGATGATGATGGAGAGGATACAGCGCTTGGCAAGCTGAGCGAAGATAATGAACCTGGCTGGGTGATGGGCACAATCTTCAAAACTGTACAGCACCGCAAGGGGAGCTTTGGGCAGAAGCAGATGAGGCTTGATGAACTGACTCAACCGGGATAGGGGTATGCAGCCGACTACTTCAGTGAGAGAGATATAATGTACAGGACAACTTCATTGAAGGTTCTGGCAGTTGTGAAGCCCCAAACAGACACGACAGCAGCCACACCATCACCAACATCAGTTGGAGATCCTATGCAGGTTCTTGATATTGTCCCTGGATAATTCCAAATGCCGCAAGTGACGTCTCGCCAGGGATGTAGTCAAATGAGGCTGGGTTCGGTGAAACTTCAGGCAGACAATCCCATAGTATCTCTAATGCGGGACGCAGTGCCTAATTCGTCGCAGAGGGAGATTGCGACGCCAGTTCAACCCGTGAGCATTTACCCCAGCATATAGCGTCACTAGCTGATTACAATGTCGAAATCGGATTCGGACGAAGACATGGTTATGGCTCCTGCCTCACTGGAGGAATCGATGGCCAAATATGTATTTTTAACGATGTATCTCAGGTAAAAGCAATTTGTACCTACTTTGTTACCTGTCAGCTTTCGCTGGATTTCAGTGACCAAATTGTGAGACATGATTATTCGTCAGTGTGTGTGCAACGGTTGTACTAGCCATGCAAATGTTCTAGACACCAAACCGAGTAGATTGATGAACAGTAAACTGTATAGGGCGTTGCATGTTATGGTTAAATGATAACACAAAACATAAATTTGAGACGAAATTCAGTAACAAAGTGTAAGTCAGTGATGACATATGACTCATAGAAGGAGCGGTCAAGGCACATCTGAAACCCAGAGGAATGACAGCCATCAGTCTTCATTGATCCATGCAGCCAACTACATAACTCTCCACTCAGACTTCCTGCACAGGGATCAAAAATCGAAACTTGCTGATGTTACGTCATGGAAATCGAGGAGAATGGGCTGGATACTGAATGGTGAGGATGTCGCGTTATAAATATCTAAAACCTGTACATGCATGTTTATGCGGTAAATTGCTGGCCGAAAGCACTGAAATGGCATGGACTTACGTCATTCATCATGCAAATGACATGTATGGTGGTGGCTCAGAAACAGAGATGTCTCGAAAATTTTGGATTCGAATGATGATACATAGAAACTGTATACTGGCTGCCAAAAATGACTGCATGGATTTTATATACAATTGCTGAGCACCCAATGACTGTTAGTATGTCTCTAAGGCGAGCTCAAAGGTGAGCGTCAATGGAGCGTCAACAATTAGTGGCATTGCACCAGGGAAAATCCAGATGTGTTCACTACAACGTTCATTTATAATCGAACTATAGCCCGCCTTTCAACTCCAAAATGGTCGGGACAACATCGCTACTATGTCCTAAAAATGGGCGTCAACGGAGCGTCAACAACTTCTGGCTTTGGATCTTGGACAATGCAAGGGCTGTGCGGTGACATTAAACCATAATCGAATAATCGGCTGCCTTTGTAAGCAAAAATACTTTCAATCATTTCGTCACTGTGCCCTGATTATGAGCCTCAACAGAGCGTCAACAATTTTAGCCATTGCATCTGGCAATATCAATGGGCTGTGGGACTACTTTGATCCATAATCGAACTAGCGGCCGCCTGTCTAGACAGAAATGCATTCAATGACTTCGTCACTATGCCCTAAAAATGAGCATCAACGGAGCGTCAATGATTATATGCCTTGCATCTTGGAATAGCAATGGGCTGTCAGACTACTTTGATTGATAATCGAACTATCGGTCGCCTTTCTAGGCAAAAATCTTTGCGACGATTGCGTCACTATGGCCTAAAAATCAACGTGAACGGAGCGTCAACGATTGTATGCCTTTTATCTTGAAATATCAAGGGGCTGTGAGACTATCTTGATCCATAATCAAACAATTAACCACCTTTCTAGGCAAAAATGCTTACGACGAGGTTGTGACCATCTCCCAAAATGAGAGTCAACGGAGCGTCCACGATTATTGATCTTGCATCTTGGATAATCTAACGGCAATGGAACGTAGCAAACCGCCCATGAACCCATCGGCAGCCCCTATTCGTAAAAATGCTACTGACGATATTGCGTCCGCCTCTTACACTTGAACACCCGCACAGCGGCAACAGTTTCTGTGGGGGGTCAGACCACTACACAGCAATGAACTGCATTGTGCTGTTCCTGAATTGAGTTTTACGTGGTCAGTCTTTGCAATCTAACCTTGTATACAACTTCAGAGATATGCATGCAATGTCTTACAGATCTGTTTTTGTTACTTGTAGCAGTAGAGTCAATATTTAAGAACCCGCAGCTTGCTTTGCTGTATCTTTACTCTTGGCAGTCTTTCAAGTTGGATTACCCAGCTGACTAATTGCTACCGCCATGTCGGATTCAAAATCTTTGATCACCTCATTGCTCAAAGTTATTATTCTCTTCCAAAAATAAACGTGTCTTCATTTGTGATTTGAGCGACCTTACTTTACAACTCATCTTCAATGCTTGGTGGGCTTCAATGAACGTAGACCCAAAGCAGCCTATTACATGGAATGATTCTAGAGATGAGCCTTCGTGGCGATTGTATTTACACTGCGGAATTGAGGAGACTGGCAGCCCTGGCATCATATGCATCATTTGTCATCACGTTCTTCGCCATTGATCAGATCACGGCACTGGCTCAATGGGGATACACTTGCTGGCAAAAGCACAGATCACAAAGTTAAACGAATTAACTAGTGTTAGCAATGGGTCCAAATTCCCCGGTCAGTTCCGGGTTCGGTTCCACCCGACACCGGACCGTTGCAACGGGTCTTACCACACTAAGCACCCGGACCGTAGGAAATGGGGCGGTTTTACCAACAAAAACCCGGCATTTCATGTCCACAATTCTGGCTCCAATTAAGTATTTGAGTTCTGAACGTATCATGACATGATCAGTACGTAAATTGACCAGTGTTACCCCCTCTTTCACCTCCCGCATTCGGATTTGCGATCGGACCAATGATCGTGGAGGCGCTATCGAAAACCCGCGGAATTCGCTTAACAATCGCCTTTATTTCACAGCCACTCAACCAATATCAGTCCGATCGCAAATCCGAATGCAGGAGCTGAAAGAGGGGCTGAAACTGCACAATTTACGTACTGATCATGTCATGATACGATCAGAAGTCATATACTTAATTGGAACCAAAGCTGTGATGACCGTATATTTGGAACCGCGGTTTGGTTCCAACCCTGCGAAATGCCCGTGGTTCTATGTCCGGGCCAGGTAACAACCCACCAGGACAAAAGCGGTTTGGGTTTTTGGCCGGTTCGGGAACCGAACCGATCGGAACCGCACGTCAAAACCCCGACCGCTGGCTGGTTACCCGGACCCGTTCCTCACACGAGGATTAACGGAGCCAGCGGTCACTGAATTGACTAGTTCGACTGTCGATGAAACAGCTTTGGCGATCCTGAAAAGGCAAGGAAGTTGATGAATCACAATAGTAAGTTCACAGAGGAAGATCAGATTTGACATCCACATTGATCCATATTGACAGAAATGACAGAGAAAACGTTCTAAACCTCCAGCGAAGGACTTTCAAACTTCCGAATTTCACCAAGACACATGGAATCACTTCCTCATGTTAGGATTCGTTTCAGCTCATATGCCATGGAACACTATATCAAATCTAGAGCAACGACTGTCATATAAGGCGTTACACGATCACTTAGTGCTCCCATCAGCTTCAACCCTCAGCAATATTTGCCCGAGGGAATATGCATTGACCGTGGATGTAATTGAGAAATAATTGCCATCACGAAATAAAGTTAGTTGAGCTTTGGACGGATTGACATCAACGAATAAACTAGTTATAATGTCGATCATTGCGGACTATATGCATCGACAATGGGCATTGCGTGAAATTCAACTCGCATTCAATGAGGTTAATCGCCTGTTCTTATCTCATTTCGAAATCTAATAAAGGAGGATAGGTCAAGGGCCAACATACTGGAGCAAGGCTAGCCATACATTGGAGGAACGTTCTTGATCGTTTTGAGCTTACCGACGACTATTTGCTTGGAATCACGACTGATAATTCCTCCTCAAATTACTCGATGACACGCGTACTGCAATCAACACTTGAGGCCTCTGGAATCAGGTGGCCTGCTGTGAAGAACCACATACCTTGCATGGCGCACATCATGCAGAGGGCTCTTGGTGCATTCTTGAGCAGTCTCGGTGTCAAAGGCCGCACCAAGTCTTGGGAAGCCCATGAGTGTGATCAGCAATTTGGAGAGAATGAATGCGTAGACATTGGGAAGAGACAAAGGCTTCGAAACGAGGGCAACGCTAGAATCAATAAGGTGTCAGCCATGACACAAGGTTTAGCAAAGATAATTGGGAAAGTACGTATTTCAACATATTTTGAAAGTGCTTAAACTGACCTTCATGTAGCAGAGAATGCTTGCTGTAGGGATCATGCTAACACCGGGTCATCGAAACAAGTTCATTGAATGTCGTAAAGCCAAAGTCATTATCACGGTACTTCCAATCATAGACATCATGACCCGTTGGAACTCAACCCTGGAGTTGCTCGAGCGCGCCTTCCGATTACGTGAATTCACACGCCAGTGGCCTTAAAACCCACAATACAGCGATTACCATCCACTCTTCACACCTCAAGATGAATGGACCATTCTGAAGTATGTCATGGAAGTGTTCAGTCTATTCCGATATTGGACCCTGTGGATGTCGAAGAGGCATATAGTCACATTGCATCACGTTAGCACAGAGTACAATGATGTATTTGATCAAATAGACGGCGTAATGAGTACATTGGCTAAGAAAAGGACTCCTTGGAAGGGAGACTTGTTCTTTGCCGTGAAGATAGCTCAACAGATGCTGTCCAAATATGATGCTGAAGTGCCTCCATCGACGGGCATGCTTCTGATTTCTGAACATATCCTCCATCCTTTCCGGAAATTGCGATCGTGTAGAAAGCGGGACAAATGAATTGATATTAATCCTGAGGACGAGAGATCGTATACTACCCAATACCAAGAGGCCTTTCTGAAGTATGTGGAGAATGAATTCTGTGCCAAACAGCGACGTGTGCCGGTCGATAAACCCCAAAGCTTACCGAGGAGCAATCTTATCTCCTCCGGAACGGTTTCAGGATCCTGTCAATCAACCTTTGATACATGTGATCTGTCCAGCGATGATGAAGAATACTTAATGCTTGACAATGTGGCTGAGACTACACCGGGATGAAGCGATCGTGCAGCACGCTTATCGACCGCCGCCGGGCTCTATTTGAATTTGCCACCTCAAGCACCAAAGAACTCGGGGGAAATTAATCCAAATCTCAATGATTACCACTCCGACCCAATGGAGATTAGCAGTACATTTCAGTTACCAGACATAACCGACTGGTGGCGTCAACAGGAGGAAACGCACTCCAAGTACCCCAATCACTCTGATGTGGCATGCGACATATTGTCCATCATACCACATAGTGTCGGAGTGGAGGCCAGTGTTTCCCTCGGCCAAGATGTTATCGGCTGGAGGCAGTCAAAAACCACATGCAAGTGCCTTCGCGAAAAAGTCGTTGTAAGACAGTTCGCTCGAGCCAACAACGGGATTTAGGCAGGCCCTGACCCAGAATTGAATACAATGAACACAGAAAACCACACGGAAATGGAGAAAGAGGCGGAGGAAAGAAAATTGCACAGAATGGCCAATGTTCACGACTTTTTGGAAATGTGGCAGGGCAGCCAAACACATATGTGCTACGCAAATGGAATCTCGCCTTCAAAACCAGCAGATGACCGCCATGGGATACATTTCAGACACGGAAGAGATTGTGAATCCATCCTGGGCACTCTTCCAACACAATGGTGTGGCTGCATTTAAATTGTCAGAAAGATCTCCATTGCCACCACCTTTGTCTGCGAAGGACCTCCCTGGAGGACGAACTCAAATAATCAATGTCTGCCAAATCCGAACAATCAACCATCATGCAGTCAAAAGTGATGAAGATAGCGCACTTGAAAGCATTTCGGATACTGAAGATTGGGTTAACTGGAATGGGGACTTAGATAATCTGAACAACAGCGAAGACGATTGGGTGGCGGACGTTGAATCGGATATGGAGCAAGATAATAGCATCGAGGATCCGGACAGCCCAGAGCAGCAGGATGTGATCACCGCGCCAAATCTTTGCGGATTGATTTGGCCTACACGGAAGTCATAAAGACAGGCTGAACAGGTGTCAATGACGGTCAATGCAATGGAAACGAGGAGGAATGAGGGAGTGAAAATCAAGTAGGACAGAATGCCTCAGTGTTTCACCAGCTTCTGTATGTATCTTGAACTAGAGTTTTAGTTAGTGATATATTATGGGCAAATGGCAAGCAGTAGCTTGTCAATATCGGTTGATACACAGATGTATAGCAGGCACAATGAAGCTTCGTGCAAGATACATAAATTTTAGTCGTGTGAGAGCAAACAGTGCAAGAATGTTACTGCGCTCGGCATTGTCACAGGGCCAAGTTTCAACGTGGCAGAATGCTTACCAATATGTTCGAATCATGATGAAAACAATTATCAATGGCAGCAGATGTTGAATGGACAATACATCAAAAATGATCCTCAACGGAGCATCAACGATTCGTTGTTTTATAAGTACGGTAATTAAACAACAATTCGTTAGCTGTGATGCATAACCGATTTGTTGGGAGCCTTTATCGGCAAAAGAGACATTGACATGGTGCCTGCCGCATCCAGAGAATGAGCGTCAACGGAGCGTCAACGATAGTAATCATCGCATCGTGGGTAATCTATTTTCCGATTGGTTGTAGACATCCATTCATCAGATATTGACAGCCTTTACTGGGAAGAACGACAGTAGGATGCTCCCTGCCGCATCCTCAGAATGAGCGTCAATGGAACGTCAACTATTTGTAGCTTCGCATCTTGTGTAATCTATGTTGCGATTGGTTGTAGACATTCATTTGTCGGATATTGACAGCCTTTACTGCGAAAAACTGCAGCGACATGCTCCCGGCCGCATCCTGAGAATGAGCGTCAACAGAGTGTAAATGATTTTGGACTTGGCATCTTGGGTAATTTATGTTCCGATCAGTTGTAGACCTCCATTTATCAGATATTGGCTGCCTTTACTGCGAAAAATTGCAGTGATATGCTCGCTGCGGCATCCTGATAATGAGCGTCAAAAGAGCAACAACGATTTATAGCTTTGAATCCGGGGTAATTTATGTTCTGATTGGTTGCAGACGTCTATTTATCAAATGTTGGCAACCTTTACTGGCAAATACAACCGTGACATGCTCCCTGCCGCATCCTGAAAATGAGTGTCAACGGAGCGTACACAGTTTTAGTTGTTGCATATTTGGTAATCAAGGCATCACGCTAATCTCCGCGTTCATAACAGAAATATTGGCTGCCTTGATAGGCAAAAATACAATGTATCAATAGTAAAATACCGATTCCGAATTAATCGATATTGAAAGCTGCAAAGCATGCAAAAACATATCCTTGGCAGTTGAATATGTGATATTGAGAAGACACTATTCACTTACTCGAAAAGCAAGAGCCTTGATTGAATCAATGGATGGACACTCTTGGCGACCCGCTGACGACCCACCCAATTCAGATGGGTTGGGAATTTACCATCGAACCATACCCGAGTTGACAGTTTGGGTTCATTGACAACCCAGACCACCAATTTGGCAACGGGTCAGGTTGGACCCGGACCCGGACCCAAAGTGACTTTTCCGCACCGGTGCTAACACTAGCCATGATCGATGAAAAAGCTTTCCAGGTATCAGCAGCAATCAATTGGTCACATAGCGTTCATCATAGATTAGCTGCATATTATCCGGTTAGTTGACGGCCATCTACTGTGATATGGACTTACTAACATCCATTTGCAAGATGATTCATTTTCTCGCTGGGTCTGGTTCTATGAATGAATATTCGATGTTGGTCCTGGGCAATCTGGTCAGTGGGTGCATTGGCAGGGTCGCAGTAGGTGCATTGGCCGGGTCGCAGTGGGTAAAATGATCACCGCGCTGTGGATTTGTCCCAGAGAGTGGCGGGTTGTGTGAAGCGCCTGTCAGTCGACTTGATTCGGGTCCACTCTCACATTGCTGAGGTCGTTGTGTAGCCACGATTTGCTGGTGATGACAAGGAGAGGAAGATGATAATGAAAAGAAGTGGGAAGTCCTGAGGGAAATTTAGTTAGCATACAGTCAAAATGGAATGAATAGCAGCCGACTTGAACATTCAACTCAAGATGAATTTTGCTGCGTATAGCTGCAACGTACAGCTGATTACAACCATCATGCAATTTGCAGTGAGTCAGGCCAATGTTGCCTGTGTGTTTCCAGGGATACATAGAGCTGTACAAGGGCCGAAATCTCATGTGTGTTGATTATGAACAGCAAATCATGGAGCGAGTGGAAGTCTTGCAATTGTACTCTCATGAAATCCCCGGATCTTCCAAGATATAGACCCTACAAATCAAGTCATGTTGTACGTTTAGCATTACTATTCCCAATACAGTGACGATCAAAATGCAGATTTTGCTTTGTTCAAATTGAACAAACCTACCAACCTTGGCAAAAAGACTCAGCTTGTCTGCATATGGTCAATATCTAACGAGTCCAACAACGCGCTCGGCAGGAAAATCAATGTCAATACCAATGGGCAATACTCGGAAAATGAACCTTTCACCTCTTCCGGTGAGCCATTATGGACAATCAAAAACGATCCACTTGACGACATGATCATGCGACTTAACATACACTGCAGTTCAAAGAAGAATGGCTCGCATCCCTGTGAGCATTGATACTGATAACAACAGGCACAAATCTGCGGTTCCGTTCCGGCACCGCGTTGGAACCCAACTGGAACCGTTGCAACAGGATTAACCAATTCATACAACGCACCCTCACCATACCCGGTGATTGTTGGCCTGTTTCACAATCTCATGAATTATGAAATTTGGCTCCAATGAACTGTATGAATTCTGATTGTGTCACTATATGACGTATCCATAGAAGATGCAGTTTGCATAGTGCTTGAAGTCCTGTTCTGCAATTTGTGATCCGATCACAATTTAAACAACAGGAGGTGAATGAGCATGCGTAACTGGATCATTTACGTGTATATCAGATTGTGATACGATCAGAACCCAAATACTCAATTAGAGTCAAAGTTCTGTGTTTGTGCGAATGTGGCTCTGGCGAATGTTAGACAGAGCCAACAAACGGTGGTTTTAGTTGCGGTTTGGGTGTGGAACCGATCGTCATCAGGTAGTGCTGTTCCTTGGTGTGGCCAGAATCGAACCGGGCCCACGGTTCTGGTTCCAACCCAGACCGCGGCCTAGCAATCCAGAACTGTTGCTCACACCAACCATTTTGCAGCTTACCCTGAGAAAAGATGTTTGTAGCGGACAAATGACGAGAAATGCAATTTTCAATCAATGAAGTGACAGTGAAATGCATCGAGGATTTTGTGGACAGTGTAAACGCTGTTACAAGAAAGCCAGTCCAAGATGCCGAGACTGCAATTGAACAGGGGTAGGAAGATATGGGAAATGGTGAAGAGACAGAATTGACAACCAGAAAGGTTGTAAAAACATTGCTGGAGATGTTCAATGCTGTCAGAGACAGTCTGAGCGATCTTGCAAGGTCTGATGATGAGCAGGATGGTGAAGAGGAGAAGGATGATGAGGAACATATGGAGCTGGGCATGCGGAGTGAAGATGAGGAACTGGGCTGCGTAATGGGAACAATTTCCAACACAGTCGAGCACCGCATTGAGAGTTTTCAGCAGATGCCCATGAACCTTGATGATTTGACACAACCGGGATCGGGGGAAGCACCACGATACTGCTGTGAAACTGATAAGAAGTATGGGACAGCAGAATCGAATGTTGTGGAAGTGGTTAGGCCACAAATAGATGAAGTTGTACTCCCCCCTGCACCAAAAATATTTGGAGGGCTGTTGAAAACTCTGGATATCGTCCCCGGAATATGGCAAAACCTGCAAAGGACTTGTCAAGCTCGAAGTAGTCATATGAGGCTACGTTCCGCGAATCAAAAGGCACCCAAAGGCATAACACCTCTCCCACCCGATACTTTGCCAGATTTGTCTCAGTTCAAAAAAGCGAATTGTGTTGATCCAATTAGGTTTTAATGGTGCAAATGTCTCCCTAGCTAATTACCATATCGAAATTGGATTCAGACGAAGACATTATGATATCTGGTGCATTGCTGGATGAATAGAAAGCCAAATCGCGATATTTGATGGCATATCTATTTGAAAAGCAATTCGTGTACCCATTTGCAGTGTGTCAGCTTGGGCTTCATATGATTGAGCAAATTGTGAGACATTGTTATTCGTCTGTGCATGTGCAAGGGTCATACATACCATGTACAAGATCTAAACTCCAAATCAAGTTGTTAGACAACCAAAGAACTTGATATCGTCTTGCTTATTACAGCTAAGTGACAGCAAAAAGTAAATTGGAGATAAAATTTATTAATACAATTTAAGTCAGGTATGTCATAAGAGTTATAGTAGGAGCTGTCAATGCACAAGGTGGACTTGTATGAATGACGACTGTCGAGCTCCATTCATGCATACATTCAACTGCATAACGCTTACATCAGACATAGTGCACATCTTCGATACTTTGGAAGTAGCATATAGTAAGTCATGCAAATTGACTAGAAGGAGCTGGATGAAGAAATATGAGGAAGTCGGGCTATATTAAAAAAAACAAGTCGATGGATATACATGCCATAAGTTCTTAGCCGAAAGCATAGCATTGTGATAGAGCTACTTCAGCCATCGCTCAGATACAGCGTGAAGCGTTGTATCAGAAATTGACACGCCATGAAAGTTTTCTATGCAAATGATTATTCATAGAAATGATATAGTGGCTGTGAATAATGACAATATGCATTTCAGCATACAGAGGTTGAGCATACAATGAATGTTGACTGCGGATTACGGCGAACATGAACAGAGTGTCAACAATTTTTAGTCTTACACTTTTGGCAATTGAATAGCTCGATAGACATAACTTTTCCGAGTAAAAGTGTTGATCGTCTTCATAGGTTAAACCGAAAGCGACCCCGTCATAGCCCCATCCTAGATATCAGTATCAACTGAGTATCAACAATGTTCGGTCAACCATCCTCCATAATCCAAGGGCTGTGCAACAACATTAACACATAATCAAACTATTTGCCGTCTTTCTAGGCTCAAATTCCAATGACGACATCGCTACTAACTTCTCAAAATGAGCATTAATAGACCATCAATGATTGGTGGTCTTGCATCTTGGATGATCCAAGGGCTGCGCAATGACATTAACCCATAATGTAAGTATTTACCACCTTTATGCGGGAAAATGTGAGTGAGGAAATAACTACCGCGTTCATAAGATGATCTTCAACAGAGTAGCAACGATTCTTGGTCTAGCATCTTTGACAATCAATGTTCTATCCAACATCATTTACCCATAATCAAAGTATTCGCTGCATTTATGGAGGTGGACGGCACTGGTCATGATAAGGTGCAGCTGTGTCGCATTACATATGGCTGTATTGCATTAGTGTGGCTCTGCGAGAGGCTCAGGTAGTAGTGAGTTCTAGTGAGATGTCATGCGAGCATCAAAATCATTCACTACTGCACTTCCTGAGAGGCTATTTGCCCACATTGTTAGCAACACTCGACTGCTGACGGCGTCACAAGCATTAGAAGCGATTGTCACACGACGCATGATGACGGATTGACTTGGATTGTATTTGAACCTGTGGACTGACGGTGGTTCGGAAGAATCGCACAGGTCTCCCGACTTTGCGGCCCACCCTGCCACGCGCGCCACGCACGCCACCCACAACATGCACAACACGCACAACGTGCACAACACGCACAACACGCACAACATACATGACACACAGGACACACACGACACCCACGACACTCATGACACCCACAACACCCACAACACCCACAACACCCACAACACCCACGATACACACAACACCCACAACACCCATGACACTCACGACACCCATGACATTCAAGACACCCACGACATTCAAGACACCCACCACACTCAAGACACCCACAACACTGGAGACACCCACATCACTCAAGACACCCACGACACGCACAATCTGCACAACACACACAACACGCACCGCACGCACAACACGCACAAGTCGTACACCACACACACCACGCTCAACATGTACACCACGCACAACACCCACAACACCCACAACACCCACAACACCCACAACACACACAACACACACAACACACACAACACACACAACACCCACAACACACACAATGTCAGTTTTACTGACAAAATGCACAATGCCGAGTCGATTAGGTTTAGCAGCAGGTTTAAGACCTCAGCCACCATGGGCTTCCAACATACAGATCTTCGCACAACAGAATACGTCAGAAACTGAATGAATATCATCGACGACCGCCTTCAGCTTTGGTCTGACCAAGCAATCAACTGAATCCAGGCTACGTAGGAAGTTCAGTTGGAGATGATTAATCCTAACCTCTCGGAGAGCATTGAACAACCCGAGAAATTCACAATGATTTGCAATCTCAATGAGAGCTTGGCCGCTAGAGTCAAGAACTTGATGGCTACTGAGCCCGTCCAAGATGGCCCGAGCAGGGAAGTAGTGGCCTCTCAGTAGGTACTTGACGAGTGGGAGGAGGAGCTTCAGATTGAGAAACATTGATCCGCCAAGTTGGAGAGACGGCTCGACGAGTCCAAGTAGGAGCCAGACACTCCGGAACAGACAGGCAACGCACAGCTCAGGCTGGAGATGCATATGCGGCTGCACCAAGTCAAAGATCTCTGATCGGAGAACCGAAGCATGGAATCTGAATTGCGAGCGTTCAAACGCGTCATTCAATGACTAACGACTATCCAAATACATGCGACTCCAGTGTCGAACACCTTCAAATGGCCTCTAGGTCTATTCGGGATCCGTGACTCCTCTGAACGGAGCTCCATATTATTCGGGGGCTGTGGCTTCGCCGAGACATCCCCTCGCCGTTGTAGAAGCTGTGGCTTATCGGTCAAGTCATCGAACAATCCGACGTATGAGGGCAAACGAACCATGGACGATTCACCGCTTTACTCATTGCTATGGAATGTCACGTCAAGAATCTGGCCTAGGCCAGTGCACAGGTCAGCACAACGGGCTGGGAAGAGCATGCAGTGCTACAACTGAAAGGTGACGCAGTGGTCTCGGCCATGCACCGTTGCTCAATGAGTACTCCGATCGAATGGTTCACCTCTTCGACAGTGTCTAGAGCTAAGTTCATTTAGTCCAACACGTTGGACCTGGTCAAATGCGAATGGGAATAACTGAGCCTAACGCAGGGAGAATGGATGACAGAGTGTGATGAGCATTTCCGTCACCTATGTCCGAAATTGGATCCGCACGAGCCTATGCTTTCTGAAATGTCAGCCGCCGCTTACGGATTTAATATCGAAAAGGGCAACCTGGGAGTGTATCAAGATTTGGTCCGTTAAATTGACATCTGCAATAGGATTCCGACTCTCGAACAGCGCATGCAGACCCATGCCACATTGGACTCGTCTCACAACAAGTCTCAAGCTGGAAGTGGCTCCAACTCTACCACAACTATGAATGCTTCAGCTCGGGAGATAGAGTCCAAGAAAATTGGTACAACTGGCACAGCTGGCCCGGCCAAAGATGTCGGTGTGACAGGCTATAACTGTGGCCAGGTGGGACATATCTCTCGCAATTGCACAAACCACGACTTGAAGAAGAAGCTACTTGAACAAGCTTTGGTTGGCAAAGATGCCCCAAAAGCCAAGTCTGGATGCGAATGTAAAGATAAGAAAAGGGGAGGTGCACGAACCCGTTGAAAGGAGACAGCACGGCTTGCCGAGGGGAAGGAGGACACGCACGAGACAGACAGGAAGGCGGAGTGTGTGTTGGAGAGTCTCTCAGACTCGAACTCTGAGGCCGGACAGGACATAGGAGGTCAGTAGCTGCAGCAGTCCGTTGCATAAAGACACCATCCTGTACGGTATCGTCAAACACAATGGGTTGGAAACTGGTGCCAGGTAGTCAATTCAAGTTTTTCACCCATTGCCACCACTTGAAAGTTAATGAACTAGATGACTCAGTGGTCGACCTAGTATGATTCGATGGAACAGTACGATACCAAACTAAAGGATGATGGGAGAGCACCACAAAGGCAAGAGTAGTGAATGATGATGGAGCGTTGGAGAACTAGGTGGGTCGGAAGTTCATTGATGAACTGAAATGCTGAGGGGCAGCCCTGAATGCACAGGATGAGGGATCAATAATTGTGCAGACAGCCAATGTCAATGCAGAGGATAGCATAGAGAAATGCCAATGAGTCAAATTGAAAGTATGACTCAGGGCGTTATATGTCTGTGAGGCCGATATCACAGTCTATGACGTCAAGGGCTGTGATATTGTACTACACAATAGGTGGATGTGTCATATAAACCGACGATAACAAATTGACCATGACAGCAATCCGGTGTGGATCGCCGATAACCGCAGGGAGGAAAGAAGGGATGACCGAGTACATTACCTGCCGGGCCTACTCCCTTTGGACTTCGACGAAGGAATAGTGGAGCAGGCAAAATTCAGCACCATCTAAATCAAATGGAGGGCATAGCTTAAGAACCTGTCTACTCGCCTGGAGAAATCGGCCTTCTCGATCGAAGTGCACCACCGCAGTGATGGCGACACAATTCTGACGGACGAACCTGCAGGCCAGTTTCAAGCCATGTTGACACAATTCAACAGTCTTTTCAGTAGGCCTATGTATGGAAATTTGCGGAGAAGAATCCAGGGGGATTTCAAAATCGAAACGCACCCATATGGCAAAATAGCGTTCTACTCACCCTACCACATCTCTCTACGTGAAGAAGAAGAGCTTCGGTGGCAGATAGGCAGGACAATTCCCTGTGGTTGGATTCAGCACTCTCAAAGCAATTTCGGTTCACCAGTAATATTCGTGCCAAACCCTAATGGTACACTACGCATGTGGACAGATTATAGTGCAGTAAACGCCATAACCATGAAGGATCGTTATCCTTTTCCAAACATTGAAGTCTTGCGCAACTCAATCCACCGCTCCTGCTGGTTCACAAAATTGGACTTGGCGGCTGGTCATCATCAAATTTGTATTGCTACAGGCGACAGGCAAAAGACGGCATTCACTACTAAATTTGGTTTGTACTGGTGGCGAGATCTGCCATTTGGCCTGACGAATGCAACCAGCCAGTTGATGCGTATGATATTCTGCATCTTCGAGCCAATGAAACGCAAAATCATTGGCATATACCATGACTAGTGTTAGCAATGGTTCCGGACCGTCACTTCTGGTCGGGGTCCGGGTCACAACCGAATGGTTGCCAAATTGGTAGTCCTGGTTGCCAATACACCTGAACGGTCAATTCGGGTCCGGTTCGATGCACATCTCCCAGCCCGCCTGAATCGGGCGGGTTGTCAGGGGGTCGCCCAGCAGCTCGATCTGCAGATTTATATATTGTTATTCCTGTTGCAGCTGGATAAGTATATATTATGAAAATTAGGTATTCGACAGCCAATGATCCCTTTTTGCATTTTTTGCAATCTGCGACATTGATTATTTTGGTATACATGTTTTTCCTTTTATATGTTGCATTTTTAGCTATAGAGGCAGACAATAGGTCAGTTATGAGCTCCTTGATCCGCACAAAGCCTTGATTACACAATATGCAAGACCAAATAGTGTTGACACTCCGTTGACGCTCAGTTGTATGATGAGGTAATGTATGTGTCTTGCACTGTTTCAAATGAAAAGGCAGCCACGACACCGTCAATGAATTATTACCATATTGCGACACTTAGATTACCCAAGATCCAACACCAAAAATCATTGACAATCCATTGACGCTCATTTTCAGGATGGGGCAGGAAGCGTGTCCGTATGATTGTTGACATGACAGGCAGCTAATACCTCGTTTATGAATGGCTGCAACCAATCGCCGCTTAGGTTACCCAAGATGCACAGCCAAAATTGTTGACGCTCCGTTGACGCTCATTTCCAGAATGGGGCAGTGATCAGGTCTTCTACTTTTTTGCCAAGAATGGCTGCCAGCATGATGCTTATGGATAGCAGAGACCACGTCGCCTTACAAGTTCCATACTTACTAGACAAACAATCGTTGATACTCCGTGGACGCTCATTTTCACAATGGGGCAGTGATCGTGTCTTGAACTTCTTTCCGAAGAATGGCTGCCAGTAGGATGCTTATGTATAGCAGCGACCGCCTCACCTTACAATTACCGTACTTACAAGACTAAAAATTGTTGACGCTCTGTTGACGCTCATTTTAATGTACCTTGTGATCATGATCTGCTGCCATTAATAATTGCAATCATAAATATTTGAACTTTGTGGATGCCTTTCACCATGAGCAAGACTTGGCTCAATGGCATAGCTGAGCCGAGTAATATTCCAGCACAAGTCGCTCTCATCCGGTTTAAATTTATATATCTTTGTAACGGCGACACGTGACTGTGGCCGGGTAACGGCCATTCGATATCGTCGGCTCGCCACGAGACTTAGATCTCTAGCGATAATCTTACCTATACACCTATATTTACTATCACTCGAGTCCACGTTTGCAACCGTATACCATAATTACCATACGTATGCCTATAAGGCCGAACG
>Ga0307515_10006552_pt1 | contig 23273 bp, 2 predicted proteins | sample 17_EM_MG_FD_194513 | JGI IMG/M metagenome (GOLD analysis project Ga0307515, IMG submission 194513) | Populus trichocarpa ectomycorrhiza microbial communities from riparian zone in the Pacific Northwest, United States - 17_EM | ecosystem: Host-associated > Plants > Roots > Unclassified | place... | reverse complement strand
ATATTAGCCCTACTATTTTAATAAAAGAAATTGGTAAGCTTATTATAAGTCTTCTAAATAAAAAAGCCCTAGGGCTAGATAGCATACCAAACAAGGTCCTTAAAGTGGTTACCCCAATTATTATAAAAGATTTAGCAGAAGTAGCCAGTCATTGCTTTACTAGCGAAATAATACTAGAAAGCCTTAAAGAATCTATAACTATGGTATTACGTAAAGAAGGAAAGAAAGACTACTCTTTCCCAGGTAGCTATAAACTAATTACCCTTAAAAACACGCTAGCAAAAGTTCTAGAAAAGTATATAGCCAATATTATATCTGAGGCTGTAGAGAAGTAGGGGCTACTCCCTTAAAACTAGATGGGAGTAAGGTATAAATAATCTACACTATTAGCAATAGGACTACTTAGCTTTTATGTATAGACGGCGTAGCAAACATGCCGTAGGTGTGTGGTATTAATGCTAAGCCTAGACTTAGTAGGGGTATTTAATAACGTCTTCTATAAAAGGCTCCTCCACATTCTAAAAAGAAAAGGCTTTTTAAAGTAGCTTATAGACTTCGTATAAAGCTTCCTAATAGTATATAAAACCTATATTAAGTTTACAGGATATAAGAGCAACTAGATTTAGACGCAGACAGGCATCCCCTAGGGGTTACCCTTATTACTAATCTTATTCCTCTTTTTTATATTAAAGCTGTTAGAGGAATTCTAGCGCCCTAACAGCGGCACGCTAGGGTTTAGCTTTGTAGATAATATAAACCTTATTACCTAGGGGGACTCCGCGGCAGAAAACTGTCGACAATTAGAGGCCGCCTATAACTACTACGCTGCATAGGCAAATCAATATAGGGCGGCGTTCGCCCCTAAGAAGTACCAGCTTATGCACTTTATAAGGCAACAGCGCCACGCCACCGTAGACCTTGCGTCCACCATGCGTATTACCAGCTATAAGACAGCCCCTTAGAAAACCAGTATGCGAGTTTTAGGGATCTAGGTAGACCCTAAGCTCTAATAAAAAGAGCAGGTTAAAAAGGCCGCGAGTAAGGGCTTAGCAGCCTTTAAAGTGATGTTAAGGATCACCGCATCTATATAGGGCCTATTAATACGCCGCTCACGCCTCCTATATATAGCCACCGTCCGACTAGCGATACTATATGGCGCCTAAGTATAGGGAGTATAGGATAACGGCGGAACGCCAGCGAAAAGCTTACTTAAACTACTATAGAAAGTCTAGAACTAGTGTCTCCGTAGGGTTATAGGGGCATACTAATAAATACTAATAGCTGCAATAGAAAAGGAAGCGGCTATTCCCCTAATCTAACTCTATATTAAAATAATAGCCCTCTAAAAAGCCGCTAAGACGGCCTCTAATAGGGTAGAAAAGGAATTAGTAGAGGCACTTAACGGTATCTAGAATACGTTAGTAAAGCGCCGGTAAAAAATAAAACGGCTACTAGTACTATTAGAAGCGCTTAGGGAACATATAAAGGACCGTGAAAATAAGATATAAGGCTTCCTCGCGTACTAAAAGGACTATATAGAGTAGGAAGCTATAATAAACCCTCACAAGCGTGGCCAGCGGAACACTAGCAGAGCATAGGCGGAGCGCCGCTACCGTATAGGAGGTCACCAGCACTAAAGGCGGGTAACTACCTTTATCGCGAAATAGGCAGATTTAAAATAGCGACGACGGTAGTAGGTAAAGGCTAAAGACCGCATAAAAACCATATAGAAGACCCTATAGGGGAAACCTATAATCCTATTATACGAAGGCCTAACAAAAGCAGAGGCTATAGTACTATTTCTTCTTTGTATAGAGGTAATAGGGCTTAATATATGGCTTGCATCCGTTAGTGTACCAGCGGTTCTCCCGTAGTGCGAATACGGCTAGATAAAACAGATAGTCTACTATATACTATTCCAGTGTTTAAACTACTAAAGGGCGGACTTTATAGCAAAATACGCCTCTAAACGCCTTTAGGATGTTTTAAATAATAAAGAAAGCGCCTAAGCGGCAGTAAAATAGCTAGTACAGTTAGGTATTTTACCCCAGTTTTAGGTAGTAAAGGCAATAAATATAGAGGATATAAGTAGATACCAGCCCTTTTAAAGCCTAGAGGACTGGTAAAAAAATAAGGGTAAAAGGATAAGGAAAAAAGGGGGTAGAGTAAGATTGTCCGCGAAGCGCGGCCAATTAGCTTAATATGCAGACTTAAAGGTAGGTAGAAGGCGAGCCGCTAGCGCTCCGATGTCGGAACGCTGCCATCTCTTCAGCGCGGCCCGAGGTGGGGTTTTCTCTAAGTTAGAGTTTTTCCTATAAAAGGTATTAGCCTATGTGGACCCATTAGGGGGACCGGGACGGGCAGTAAATTAAATTTATTATTATTATTAATATAGAATTACGACGCCTATATAAACGCTTTAGATATCTATTAGTAGAGTAACTTAAGAGAATATTAGACCATACTAGCTATAAAAACGATACTAATTATAAGACCCTTAAGTATATTACCTACTACTACTTATACTATTAAAAGCACGGAAAGTCACTAGGCAGATTTAAATTCACCTTAAAGGACGATATTAATTTTAACTACTATATTATCGTTAATATTATATATATTAACAGTAAGCCCGTACTTTATATTATTAATAAAAGCACCTAATTTTAAGTAGGTAGATAGCTATAGAATATTAGTGCTAAGTATATATAGGATATATTATAAGCGTGCTAGATTAATATATACCTAGGCCCTCTAGATATAATTATATACAATGCTAATAAGAACTTTATTAGTAGAGAGTTTAAGTAATATATAACTAATATAGGCACTACTATAAAGAGTGCACTGGTTAAAGCTTATAACTTAATTAGCATAGTAGAGCGTTACTACGGCCCCTTATAATATATATACTATATTATTACTTCTAAGATACTAGGAATTAATAAGGATATAGTACTGCAAATAACCTTTAAAGTAATTAATAACTCTATAGGACTAGACGGCCTAATACCTATACTATTAGTATTTAGAGCGTACCCCTAAATAATAGAGTCTAATATACCTTTACCTATAGTAATATAGCGTATAATTATATTTAAGAAAGCTATAAAGGAAGTAAAGAAGATATAAGCGGAGCGCTAGGTTATAGATGTACTTAATATACGTAATAGCCCTAACACTACCACAATTTATAATCTACTCCTTAACTCTTTAGTACTAGTCTAAAGAGAAGGTAATATAGGATAACCTAAATACTAGGCAAGACTATATAACCTACTAAATATTAAAGAAGAAATGTATACTGTTAACCTACATTAGGAAAAAATTTACCAGCATTTTTGCAGCATTTAGCAGCATTTAGCGGCTAAATGCGCATTCCGCGCACTATAACGTGTAGCGTATAGTATTGACTAAGGTGCGGCATACTACTGCATTTAATAATGCAGTGCGGTATACTGCTGCATTTAATAATATAGTGCAGTATACTGCTATATACTGCTACATTTAATAATCTAGTGTGGTATACTGCTGTATTTAATAATACAGTGCGGTATACTGCTATATTTAACAATATAGTGCGGTATACTACTGTATTTAATAATATAGTGCGGTATACTGCTATATTTAATAATATAGTGCAGCTAATTACGCATTTTATACTTAATACGCAATTAATATATAATGCCCTCCTCGCGCATTCTATATATAATGCCCTTTTTACGCATTTTATATATCTTACTCTTCCTACACACTTAATAGTATTTGCTTAGTCTATATAATTAGTACAAAATAAATTATATTATTTTAGATAATTTAATATAATATAGCGACGGTTCTCTTTTACCTACCTACCTACCGACCTACCTGCCTACCTGCCTGCCTACCTACTTATATACCTACCTACCTGCCTACCTGCCTACCTACGTACCTACGTACCTACGTACCTACGTACCTACCTGCCTGCCTGCCTACCTACCTGCCTACCTACCTGCCTACCTACCTACCTACCTACCTACCTACCTACCTACCTACCTACCTACCTACCTGCCTACCCATCCGCCCGTCTATCTATCTATCTATCTATCTATCTATCTATCTATACCTACCCGTCTATACCTACCTATCTGTGCCTACCTATCTATGTTACCTTAATTCGATCAATCGATCGAATCGTTTATCGTGTTCGCTGGCTGGTCGTTCAAACGGTTGTCGTGTGGCTCTGGCGACAGTCGTGTGGCAATAACGACGGTCATCTGGCTCCGGCGACGGTCGTCTAGCTCTGACGACGATCGTCTGGCTCTGACGGTCGTCTAGCTCTGGCGACGGTCATCTAGCTCCGACGACGGTCGTCCAGCTCTGACAACGGTCGTCTAGCTCTGACGACGGTCGTCTAGCTCTAACGACGGTCGTCCAGCTCTAGCGACGGTTATCTAGCTCCGGCGACGGTCGTCTAGCTCCGGCGACGGTCGTCTAGCTCTGACGGTCGTCTAGCTCTGGCGACGGTCATCTAACTCCGGCGACGGTCGTCTAGCTCCGGCGATGGTCGTCTAGCTCCGGCGACGGTCGTCTGCTAGCTGTCATTCTGGTGTCTTCCTAGGTAGGGAGGATATAAGGAAGGGTAAAAAATGAGGTGGCTACCTAGGTGTATATAGGGGGTATACTTGGTAGAGGTACGTATAGAGGCTATTAGGAATATAGCGGGGACCTAATAGTAGTGTATCGCGCGCACATATAAAGGCTTTGTGTAGAGCTTTATATAAAGCCTCTATATACAGAGCTTTGCGCAAAGCCTTATACAGAGCCTCTATATATAGAGCTTTATATAGAGCTTTATATAGAGCTTTGTGTAGAGCTTTATATAGAGCTTTATATAGAGCCTTATATAAAGCTTTATATAGAGCTTTATACAGAGCCTTATACAGAGCCTTTATATATAGAGCTTTGTATAGAGCCTTATATAGAGCCTTATATAAAGCTTTATATACAGCTTTATATAGAGCCTTATATAGAGCCTTATATAAAGCTTTATATAGAGCTTCGCGTAGAGCTTTATATAGAGCTTTATATAGAGCTTCGTATAGAGCTTTGTATAGAGCTTTATATAAAGCCTTATATAGAGCTTTATATAGAGCCTCGTATAGAGCCTCTATATTAGGAAAAAAAAATTTAGGCACGTTATTGCAAGCGAAAATTGGGGTCTGCGTAAGTCGCAATTTTAGTAGTTTGCGGCGATTTACAGTAATTTGCTATGAACACATAGATAAGGCAGGCGCGTGTATAGGTAGCCTATATATTTGTAGCAAATTGCTATAAATCGCCGCAAATTGCTAAAATTGCGACTTACGCAGGTTTTGCAGACCCCGATTTTCGTTTATAACAACGCGCCCAAAAAAAAAACCTAATGTATTAATCTAGGTCGGCTAGTTAGTAGAAAAAGCTACACTATCTCTTATACTTTATTCTATAATAAATACTAAGTTTTAACCTTTACTTTAGCTAACTTTAGAGTAAATACCTTTGCCTTAATAGATACCTAGTATACTATAAAGCTAGCTAACTTTCTAAATATACCTATTAAAGAACTACCTAAACTAATTTCTATCCGTGGGTATAATAGGCGGATAGGGCTACCTATTATAACTATCTTGCGGATTTACCTCCGTATTAATAAATAAAGGTAGTATAATATCCCCTTCCTTATTATAGACCTAGGTAGCTATAATATAATCTTAAGGCGAAAATAGCTAGCCTATTTAGGCTAATAGCTTAATATATAGAGTAGATAGCTTATTTAGTGTTACGGCACTAACCTAACGTATACTGTTTTATACTATCTTATACTATTTCCTACTATTAGCTGGCCTACCACTAGTGACTTGGCGGCCAGCCCTACTATTTATATATAATACTCCCTTTCTACCTTCTTCCCCTCTTTATACTATAACGTAGTTATTTAGTCTACTTTATTGCAGCACTGTGACAGTTTGTGGTATCTTTAATTTACGCCCTATTGCGATTACTAATTCCTTATACCCTAGCTAATTAACCTCCACCCTAAAGCAATCGCGACCTATATACACCTCTGCTAAAACTAATATATCCCTAGTATAGTCCTAAAACGATCCTTAGTTTTTATTTAGCGCCTAGATAGGCGATACTAATAACGCCGAAATAGCCAAAACTTAGAACCCCTGCGATGTTTTTGTAGACCTCTTTATAAAGATATACCCTAATATTGCGTGGATAATCCGCTGCTCCCTACTATACCCTAAGACCTTTAAGCCTAGTAAAGCTTACCTTATCTTTATTAACTATACTAATAAGTTCCTTAATAATATTAAAGTAGGACTATAGTATATATAATATAAATACCGCCAATAAAAAAGCTAATAAAACCCTTTATGCCCTTATCGCTTCCTAGATAGGAATTATTAACTCTTAGGTAGAGACTATTGCCGTTTTAAAATAATTAACCCCTATAATAACGGTAGTAACCTAGTAGAAAAAATAGAGATCTAAAGACCCGCTAATATTTAGCGGAAAAGGCACCTTACTAGAATAATAAGCTAATTTTAAGACCTAGTATATTAAGATTGAGGGAGTCTTTAACTGGGACTGGGACTACTTTAATATAGTTTAGTCCTAGATCCTTTATATCTTAGATATACTAGAGGGTAAGGCCTATAAGTTTATTAAGTAGGGCCTAGAGCTTATATACAAGAACCTAAATAACACATTTGCGTAGAAATAGCCTACTAAGGAAGATATACTTAAAGACCTTACTGCCTACTATAAGGTCCTTAATATAACCTAGGTTGTAAAAAATAAGCTTAACTATTTCCCCTAGGGCGAGCGTAATTACTAGTCCTAGAAGGGAAAGCTTAATAAGCTAATAGTCTGCGCTAAGAAGATAGATAAATAGAAGGTAGACCTACTTTAAAAGTTTATCTCTCTAAAGATAGAAGAGCTAGTACTTAAACTTGCCTATAAAATTAATAATAGCGACTATATAAGTTAGAGTAAGTAGATAGATATGTTTATTAAGAACCTCGCGAACTATACATACTAAGCCAACCTTAAAAAAAACACTAACTACCGCCTACCTGCCTAAGCCTTTGCCCCTATATTAACCCTAACCCTAGTAATAACTAGAGAACCTATAAACCTTAATAAAATCTTAAACACGGAGTGTAAGCGCCGCGTTAATAATAGATTATACCTTACCTATAGCCTACCTGGCCACTAAAAGGACGCCTATAACCCCACTAAAATAGTAAAACTAGTCCTAATACTACCCTATTAAATAATGCAAACTAATAACCGCAGATATAGCAACCGTAGAGTCTATTATAGACGTGGCGATCGTGGAGCCTATTATGGCCACGGCGGACAACCCCCCTCCTTTAACCCTACAGCTTAGTTACTCTAAACTATACCCTATATGGGAGCCTAACCCGTTAATAATACCTAATATTGGCGACTCCGCGCTAGTAAATATAAACACAGCTATGTTATTGGCGAGGTATTATCTTTTTATACCCTAACTAAGACTAAAACTAACACCGCCAGCTAGACAGACACTAGACCGCCCTACTAAAACAGCCTTATACCCTAGTTATTAAAAGGCAGACCTTAAACTAAGTCGCGTTTAAGGGTCTAAACTATATAAAAAGGAAGACGAGAAGATTAGGTCCCTATTACTAAATTAATTAGTCCTTTCTATTAGTAAGCTGCTACTTAATCTTAGATTAGCAAATAGTAATAAGAAATTAATCCTTATTTAAACCTAACTCTCCTTATTACGTAACCTAAACCCCTAAGTTTATATTAATATAGTAAGCCTAGTGGACTCTAGTAGTACTATAATAGTATTTACTAATATAGAGTTTATTATAAGAAAGTATAATATTATAACTAAGAAGCTGCTGGTATTTAGGCCACTGCGCCTTATAAACGGCATTCTAACTTCGTTTATTATAGACTACTTTACCGCCCAAATATTAATCGGCCTCTATACTAAAGCTATACTCTTTTTTATTACTAAACTCTTGCCTACTACCCTAATTATCCTAGGTATGCTTTAGCTTTAGAAGTATAAGCCCTATCCTAGCTTTAGAAAACTTAAGATCTGCTTTAACTTAGACTACTACTTTAGGTACTACCTCCTATAGGGGATAACTAACAGTAGTAGGGACGCCCTATATAGATACTTAGCATTACTAAGCTTAGTGCCTAAGACTATATATAAAGCCTTAATAGTAGAAGACGTTCCTAATAAAGGGGAGCCTATATAGCTATAAAGAAACAAGATAGTAGAAAACTAAACTACCCTAGTACTTAAGACTAAAATAATAGGCTAGCCAGCCCTGATAAGACCTAGGAAGAAGGCTTACTTTATACTGCTATTACTAAGAATCTAACTATAACCTAGGCACTATTTAAACCCTAACCGCCTGGCCTAATACCTAGAACTAAGCTATATGCTATATACGCACACTATAGCTCGCGTTATAGTAAGGATTAGCTATAGAACTACTAAGACCTAGATAATAGAAACCGCGCCACCGTAACGCCTAACCTTATACCTGTTTCTTACGCGTACTATATAGGGCCGCCACCTTATTTCCGCCCCCCTAGGCTAACTAAGCTGTGCTAGCATAGCTATAGCACTAGAGAACTAGACACGCCCTAACCTAGACAATATTAAATACACTTATGCTATTAATTTTACCTAGTTTTATAAATAAAAAGACGTAAAGGTAATAAGGATCTATATAGTGGAGTTAGTAGAACTAGTTAAATAAAATAAGCACCGATAGCTATTTAAAGAGCTGCCTATAGGCCTAATAGAAGTACTAAACTTATTAGAAAGATCTTTCCACTAGCTAGTAAAAGGCGATTATATAATAAAGGAAGCCTATAAAGTACCCCCCCCCTATTTTTATAACTTCCTTAAGATAAATTTAAAAACTAAACCTAAGCTTTTACATTGAAAGATAGTTTTTTTTTATTTTTTATTTTTATTTTTATATCCATTGTATTGTACTACGTACAATACTACGCATGCAGCCTCTGGGCTATGGCGCTATAGTTCTATATACATAAATCCTTTCCAGGCAGCTTAATATGTACTAGTAGCTATGTCCTAGTAGTTTATAAACCTCTAGACTAGAGGTTTACCGCTCCCTAGTAAAATACTAGGTTACGACAACTATTAAGTAGTATTAAAACAGTAGAAAAACGGTAAAAGAAATGGTAAACGAATCCTAACGCCTGCCCCTATACATTTTATAGTTTATTTCTGTCCTTTTATTTACTACTGTCTATTTACTAGAAGTCTAGTAGGAGTTACCTCCTTCTAAAGCTTTTGCTTCTATTAGCCACTTTCTAATAGCTATTTCTGTCTTACTTAGGAATAGGAAAAGCGCCCTTCTTCCTTTCTTTATACAAAAGAGCTTCTCTAGGGAAAGAGAAAAGCTTAGTTGTCTTTGCATTTCTTTTCTCTCTTCCCTATATAGTCTGCATTTGTTAGATAATCTATATTCTTAGTAGCATAGGACATACACTAGTCACGTGCACGGGTTATATATATTATAAATATCTTCGTCTAAGCCTAGGGGCCCTAGGTTAACCAATTAAGACATTATTAAAGTCATTAATTAATTAACCCATTTTATTAATAAATAGCTCTATATAAACTATCTGACAGTTATAAGCCCGGTCCGCCAATATAAGAAGCTATTCAGCTATTACTTAATTATTTAAAGAAATTCTACCTCATCGTTAGACTCTAACACCTTATTATTAGGACGCAGACTCTAATAGAAATCCTACCTTAATTGTTATAAGATGAGATTCTACGAGATTCCACGAGATTCTATAAGATTCTACCTTAATCATTAAAGGACGATCCTGACGATAAGGACGATCCTAACAATAAGGACAATCCTAATAACGAATTCCATCTTAATTCCTATCTGCCTATTAGTTAAATAACTCTACTAATGTTAAGTTTATTTACTATAATTATCCTTAATAAGCTAGAAGATTGGGAGTAATAGATCTGGTAACTATAAGCCCTTATAAACAAACGAATTTGGGCCCATATTAACCCAGATAAGGAAGTACCTTAATAAGGTCTACTATAAGAACCACCCTATCCAGAAGTTATAGATTTTAATAAGAATGTAACATTATATATATAGCTCTCGATAAATTAACAGAGGGCGTATAAAAATAGTAGACGATACTACGACTAGGATATAAAGTATTTCCTAAAATAAGAAGAGCACCTTTAAAAGATTTGCACCTAAATTACGTCCATAGTATTAATTTAGAAGAAGCTATTGCTTAACCCTTCTCTTATAGTTAAGGAATAGATATTTTAGTTAAAGGAGAATACAGAACCTACCTTGTCGTTTATTAGGAAAAAGGTACAACACTAGTATATAGAAGCTTTTAAGGGGTTTAAATACTTATTAAAATTAAATTAGTGGTTAGATTAATGGGAATATATAATAGTACTAGGAGAGAAGTATAAGATCTCTTAAATATCTAATAGAATCTAGCTATAAGAATTAGCAGAAGTTGTTTAACCCTTTAGTAACGCCTACTATATAAAGTATACTACCAAGTTAAATAACCCTTAGAAGTTAAGATCTTCTAAATACTACAGAGTAGTAAAGGAGCTATAAGAAGGACTTAGAATACCCTTAAAGAAAGCCAATGCTACTATAAGACGGAGTACCTTTAATGCAGACTTTGTAGAGTAAGCTATAATGGATCACTCTGATACTACTAAAGGTCTAGGGAAAGGAACCTTAGTATATACTAGACGCTTAAAGAGAGCCAGGTTACTAGTAGATAAGGAGATGTCTTATAAGAAGCTACTACCTATATACTTAGCGTATAAGAAACAAGGACATTCCCTATAGAACTGTTAGTATTTATTTAAAGATAAGAGACCCAAAGGAGTCACAATTAGAGATACTCGCATTAAAAGGGTGCTAAAGAAGGTAGAAAAGAATAAGGATCTCGCTAACTAAGTTATAAAGATTAGACTTAAAGAATAGGAAGATAAAGCTTAATAATAATAGGATAAGAGTTAGGAAGTTAAGATTAAGGGAGAAGCTAATGCGATATTCCTAGAATTGTATTACATAGGTTAAATCCATCTACTAAAGCTATCGACTATTCTTGACTTAGGAACCACTCTCTATATCTTTAATAACCTTTTTCGTTTTTATAACTTTAGGAAAGCTCTAAGACTTAAATATGTTATCGCCGGTAGCTTAGAAGTGCCTATACTAGGCTACGGTAATATTACTATCTAAGTTATAAAACTAAATAAGAGTAAGGGAATCCTACATCCTAAGGACGTTACCTTTTATACGGACTTTAATATAAATCTAGTGTCATTCCGTCTACTTTAAAAATAAGGGTACTACTAGGATAGTAAAGGAGAGAATAATCTTTTAGTTTGAAAGGATAATTTAGTCCTATATTAAATGGAAAAACGTTACGGATAATAGACTATTAAATACGTCTAACTAGAAAGTCTATTAGCGTTTAATATAAGCCGACTACTACGCTAAAGGAAGTATAGAGTATTGTTAAGAGACGCTCGTCTAGATTTAAAAAGAGATATATATTTATAGTATTTATGTCTAGGTTATCTAGGACCTATAAGCCTTTATTATTTAGGTCTTAACGCCTTAGGAGTTAAGCTTTAAGGCCTAAAGATAACGGAATATTAATATTGCAGTCTTGCTAAAATTAAGCGTTAGGTCTTACGAAGGTTCCTAAAATAGAAAATTAATAAACCCTATTTTGACCTCTATATTAACTAAACTAACCTTAAGGAAGCGTATGCCGGATTTATACGAGTTATACTTATCTATAACACTTTCTTAGGAAGATTCTTTTCGTATTTTATAACGACGTATAGTAAGGAGAAGAAGACACTATAAGTGCTTAAAGATTTTATCTAGTAGATTCGTCTAAGGTATAATCTTAAAGTTAATACTATAAGATTAGACAACGAGCTAGGGAGAAGGAGAACCCTTAAATGGCTACGGTCCTAAGGGATTATATTTAAGCCTTTAGCGCTATATACCTAAGCTTAGAACGGTACCGCTAAACGCTTAGGGGGTATAATTATTAAAAGAGTATAGGTAATAAGAATTGCCGCTAATCTACTATATAACTTATAGAACGAGATTATTAACTATATAGTCTATCTTTAAGATTAAACGCTATAAGAAAGTAATAAATAGAAATCGCTATATAAGAGGTTCTATACCTTCTTAGCTAATAAAAGATTAAGAAAACTATAACTAGCGCACCTAAAAGTATACGGCTGTAGGGCGTACGCGATAACGTTAGATGCCTAGCTAAAGAAGAAAAGGCTAAGTAAGCTAGATCCGCGAGCCTATATTAGCTACCTCGTTAGCTATAACTCTACTAATATTTATAGGATCTGGATTCTATATAAGGGTATTATTATCTCTACTAGGGACATTATTTTTAATAAGAAGACGTTTCTTAACGGTAAGCAAACAGATATCTTAAAGGACCTATACGCTAAATTAGACACGCTAATTAAGAAGATTTAACTCTCTAATACCCTAATTAAGAATAAGGTCCTTCTGGAAGACGAAAAAAAAATATTTAAACTGTTAATTTAAGAGGAAGACGACGATGTTAATAATAAGTTACTTTAAACTTTTAATAAGTTAGTAGATCTTAAGCTTATAAGAGCTTTTAAAGACGCGTATTATACGCCACCTCTAATAAAAAAAGATAAAGAATCTCTATATGCCTTTTACGTTAAGTATTTTATAAAGTTAGATATATAAGGTACTAATTAAGATATCGCTTATTAAGCAGGAGATGCGTTTAACACTTAGGGGGTATCTAATAACTTAGTTAAAGACTTATTTAAGGAAGCTAGCGATAATAGGTTTAAAGACTTTGTTACTAAAAGGATCACATTAGCCTATTACGGCGCCTTCTTAGCAGAATAGAAGTTTAACCTTAATAGTTGACTTAATAATAGTAAGCTAAAATCAGGTAGAATACGCGATGTTAGATTATATAGGAAGAACCTATCTTTGCCACCCTAGTCAATCCGGGACCTTAATACGCATTCTCTTTAAGATTAGTTCTAAGAGGCTTAACGAGTCTATCTCTAATCTTATTATTAAATAAGGTCGTTTTAAGAAACAAATAAAAAGTATATAAAGGGACAGTAGGTCCTTAGCTTAATGTAGGTGTTTATCTATAAGACGGATAAGTATAGATTTCTCCAGAAATGTAAGGCACGCTTAGTAGTCTGTGGAAATTAATAGGCCCTAGGAGACCTACCTATGAGAGCTACTATACTAGCTAGTACGACCTTCTAAACCCTTATGGCGATTACTGCAAAATTTAACTTAGAGACGATATAGATAGATATAGTTAATACGTTTATCTATTGCGATCTCGACGAGGTTATCTATATAAAGCTACCGCTAGGGTTTAATAAAGGAAAGATAAACAAAGTACTACGCTTAAGAAAAGCCCTATACGGACTACGACGATTACTACTGTTATAGTAGAAGAATCTCACGAGCTTATTAAATGAATTAGGTCCCAAAGAAGTACCCTAAAAGCCGTATATTATGCTAAAAGGTGGAATAGTCGTCTTCTTCTATGTTAATAATATTGTCTTCTGCTACTAAAAGATAAATAAGAAGAAAGCTTAAGAAGTAATTAAGGAGCTAAGTAAGGAATACTAGATAAGCACCCTTGGCGAGCTAAAATAGTTCCTAGGAATCTATGTGCTATATAATTATAGCTAGAGGCTTCTATGGCTATCCCAGGAAGCCTATATTAAGAAGATAGCTAACTAGTATAAGATAGATCTTAGAGGGCGTCTTTTAGACACTCCTATAGCAGAATTAAAACTCCTCCCTACTAATTACCGTATAATCCGTCTAATATGTCTATCCCCTAATATAGACCTATTAGTCCGTTCTATATCCCTACTAGCTTCTACAATACTATATTAAAGAAAACTGGGTTTAGTACTCTATATAGCCATTATAACGCGTCTAGATATTGCCTTTATAGTATTACGGCTGGTAAGGTTTAATTAGGACCTAAGCTAAGAGTATTATTAAGTAGTAGATAGAGTTATCTAGTACCTATATAGCACGAGGAGTAGAGCAATCTACTATAGAGGAGATAAGGAAGGAATAAACGGTAAAGGGAGAGATAAAGGAATACGCAACTAAGGATAAGATGACGGAGACGGTAGAAGTAAAGCGCAATTATTTATCTATGCTAGCGACGCATTATTTATAGACAACTCTATTAATAGAAAGAGCTTATAAGGATATATTATAAAGCTATTTAGGGGGCCGATCGCCTAGAGAGTAAATAAGTAGGGTATAGTTATAACGTCGAGCACAGAAGCTAAACTGTTAGCCCTATTACAGATAGTAAAGGAAGCTATTTTTATTAGTAGGCTATTTAAAGCAATAATGTTATAACTAAATAAGCCCTTAATTATTAACTGTAATAACACCTAGACGCTCTAACTAATTATAAAAGATATAGTAAAGCTAATTACGAAGCTTTAATACGTTAATATCTATTAATACTAACTATATTAGGAATACGTAAAGAGACAAATATAATTTCGATGGATAGTGATAAAGGAGATGATTGCTAATAGACTTATAAAGGCCCTGCCTAAGCAGAGGTTTTAAAGCTTTATTAATATAATTAGGATAGTAGATATCAAGGAGCGGCTAAATAAGGAGAAGTAACTGGAGGACCTAAGGGAGAATATTAGAGCGTGATGGAAGGATTTAGATAAGATTATGGTTTAATTAACGCATTAATAGATACAAGAAGGTGGCTAGCTTCGTCCTCGACCAGGTTAAAGCTAAGGGGGTATATTAGATAATCTGTATTCTTAGTGGCGTAGGACATGCACTGGTTACGTGTATGGGTTACGTATATTGTAAATATCTTCGTCTAAGCCTAGGGGCCCTAGGTTAACCGATTAAGACATTATTAAGGTCATTAATTAATTAACCTATTTTATTAATGAATAGCTCTATATAAACTATTTAACAGCATTCTAGTAATAGGTGCTTAGGAGTCTATATAGCTCTATAGTCCTTAAAGTATCTACCTTCTTTATCCTTCCCTATTGTCTTAGAGAAGGATTTAAAGAAGTCTTTTCCTAGTTTTAGTTGATAGAAAGCTAATTGTAACCTTTTAGGATATTTATCCTTAGGGGCTTTAAGAGATAAAGAGTAGTTTCCTCTAGAGATCCTAGTATAGTATTTTCCTTTATTTTTTTCTGTTGCCAGTTGCTTTTCCACTGTCCTAGTATTTTTTTCTCTTGCTGCTCTCCCTATATAGGCTAGGGATGTATAAGAAGATTGTATTTTTCTTCTAGAGAGGCCCTTTTTAGCTAGCTTATCTGCTATTTCGTTTCCGTAGATTTCTAGGTGGCTAGGAACCCAATAGAAATTAATAGAGATATTCTTGCTAGCTAGATAAGAGCAGCTTTGCGTAATTTTAAAGACTAGTTCTTGTCCCCCTATAAGAGAATTAAGCTGTAATCTTTTAATAGCTGCTTGGCTATCTATAAAGATATAAACATAGTTGGTAATAGAATAGTTGGTAGAAGAGCTCGGTCTGTATAATAAGCAGTAGGATATCCGGCGGCAGAACCTTTTAATAGTAGAATACTCGGTAGCGGTAGACGGTTAATAGCAGTTAGTTAGTAGCAGTTAGTTAGTAGCAGTCGGTTAGAATAGTAGCAGTAGAATAATTGGAATAATAGTACAGAATAGTCGGAATAGTAATGGCAGTAGTGGCAGCGGTAGAATAGCTGGTCGACAGCAGTAGAATAGATTGGTTGGAATAGTAGTATAGAACGGTATAATAGACCTAGTAGATCTAGCAGTAAATAGACCTAGCAGCGGTATAGATCTAGGACGGTAGAGACAATAGTTGGTTAAGATAGTAAGGACGAAATAGCTAGACGGAATAGCGGCAGCAGCGGCGGTAGTAGGACAGTTAATTAAGGTAGCAGAGGCTCTGGATTGACTTAATTATTCCGCTGCCATTTAATATTAAAACTCTATATCTAGCTCTGTATCGGTCTGCATTATATACAGCTTCTTAGTCACGGCTCTGCCCGTGGCTTTGCACTAGGCCCTGCATCTAGCTATACGTCTAGCTGTGCGTCTAGCTGTGCGTCTAGCTGTGCGTCTGGCTGTGCATTAATAGCTTTATATTGCATATTCTGCGTCTATATTTGCGTCCGTGTCTACGTATATATATATATATGGCTGCCTTAACTGCTAGCCGAAGACTATCTAATTGGTTGGCGACGACGTGCTATAACTAATCGTTCGGTTATTTGATTAAGGTAGAAAGTCGGCCTGGTTAAAGGCTTTAACTGTCCTAACTTAAATATAGAGACGGCGTTTAACTAATTAAGGTCTAACGAGGCCCTGGCTTAACTTAAGGTGTCTTTTGCTATATATATAACTGAGGCTTTGCATCTATAGGCGTCCAGTTAAGCTGCCGTACTGTTGTCTAATTAAGGCTTTATACCTATATGCTCTATATCCGTAGGCTCTGTGTAAGACTCTGTGTAAAGCTCCGTAACTATATTTATAGGAAAGATCGTTCTAGTTAACTAGTCCGTGGGCGTTAAGATAGGTAGCAGTTAATTAATACGGAGGTAGGTAGTTAAGGGAAGAGACTCTTATAAAGGCTCTAAAATGGTAATTGACTGTATTTCTGACGTTCTTCTAGCCATATACTGGTTTCCTAATTAGGCCTAGTGCCTACGTGCCTGCGGTGATACATCTTTAACTGCCAATTAAAGACGTCTGACGGCAACGGGTAACTAACTTAACTAATAGTAATAACGTATAATCGACGGACGTTTAAATAGGGTATTAGGTCGGCCCGACTAAAGGCTCTAATTTAACAACTTAACTTATATAGGCGGCGTTTAACTAATTAGGATTTAACTAAGGCTCTGGCTTAACTTAAGGTATCTTCTGCTGTATATACGACCTGGGTTCTATATCCGTAGGCTCCGTATCTACAAATAATTAATTAAGACTCTGGCTGTGCAGTTGTTCTATTAAAGCTTTATATCTATATAGTTAATCAATTAGAGCTCTGCATCCGTAGTTAATTAAGGCTCTTAGTGTCTACTAGACATCCAATCCAGAGACCTGTCTTAAGACTTTCTCCCTTACGAGTACTAACGGCAGCTTCCTTTAAACTACTACTAGAGACCTAGTGCTTTTCTAGGACGTCCTTAATAGCTGCTTTTTTCTCCTTCTAGGCTGTCCTTGCTTTTAACTCTTTTGGTATATCCTTAAGCTTTTATAGCTGCTTCTTTGTTCCCGCTACTAGCAGTATACTTACGTATTCTTAATCTTCTTCTAGCTTAAGAGCCTTTTTAGGGTTGTCTTCTGCTCTTAGTCTCTTTATTATTGTCCTGCTAGTCCTATACTTTACCTTCGTTGTATATCCCTTAGCCTTATATCTATAATACAGTCCTTTATTAAATAACCTTTAAGGAAAAACGCTAGCTTCTGTACGTCCAATTCCTGTTCCCCTTATAATCCCTAGCAAGGCCCTTTACTAGCTTAGCCAGATACGGCTTTATCCTATCTTTAGTCGCATAAGGATGGCTTAGGCTTGACATGGTTAGCCGTGCCCTATATATAATCTCTTACAGTGCCTTTTTATATCCTGCTCTACTATTTCTATAGTACTTTGCCACTAATATCGTGCTATTGCCTTTGTGTAGGTCTCTTCCTTACTACGGCGTTTATTCTCGTCGTGCAGCTAGCGCAGTACTAAATTCGGATAGCAGTAATAGTTATGCTGCGATTATTCGTCGTTTAAATAAGGAATAAGGTCGGCCTGATTAAAGGCTCTAATTTGATAATATTCGACTAATTCGATTTAGTGACGTAATGTGCTAGTATTAAGGCTCTGGCTTAATTCAACTCTTCGACCAGTTGCGGCTTCTGTGCAGTTATTTAAATGATTAAGGTTTCCGTATAGTCGTTTAATTAAGACTTTATATATAGCTCTGCATTATACAATCGGCTCTATATTCGTGCAATTAATTAAGGCTTTTAGTATCCGTTTTTATTATATAGCTACATTATTAAGTTCTAGGGGCGGTATAGAGTTCTACTAGCTCTATTGCTGATTAGACTAATTAGGATTTTCCATCCCTAGGATAGAAAATTGCTATTAGTTTAGTAATAGGCGGTGAGCTAAACTAATATCTCTATAGTAGGTTATCGCGATTAACGCATTTTAATGTATTATAATTAAGAAAATAAACAAGAAAAGGAGCTTTAGGAAATACTATAATTAAGCAGATAAATAGAAATCTTTTATACGGCCATTACCTACGTCCCTTCCCCTACCTTAGAAATTAACTGTCCCCTAGTTAAACATCCTATACCTCCTACGGAGCCTGCTGTGGGTTAATAGCTAACCTAGTTAAGCGTTTGTCTCTAAGACCGTCTCTAAGGATTAAACAATTTATTCTTCTTCCTAGCTTTAGCTATTTTATCCATAGGCTGTGACTTAATCTAGATATAATCTCCTAATAGTATATTTTTCTTCTGCTGCGGAGCCTGTAGGCTAATAGCTGTTTTAGTTACACGGCTGTCTCTAAGGGTCTGCGGACGTTGCTAGCTAGGTATTACTACTAAGTCCGTTAGTTGTACTTAATAGTAGTCCTCCTAGTTCGTACGTATCTTATTACTATTCTTTAGTACTACTCTATTATAGAAAGCAGTAAAATCCGTTAGTACTATTAGGGCCCATTACTACATCTGCCCTTATCCTTCCCCTTTCTAATTTATAGCTAGGTCTATTCTTTAGTACGTATAGAGCTAGTTCTTAATATTTTTTAACCATCCTTTATTGCTAAGCTACGGTAGTTTAGGTTTAGGTTATTTGCGCGTCCTAGCTACTAGTTTTCCTTAATTAGATAGATATATAAGTCCTTACTAAATAAGATCCTTAAGCCTTTAGCATTTATACTTAGTAAAATAGTGACTTCCTCCGCATCTAAAATAGGTCTATAGGCCTTGTCCTTACGTGCCTTACTAACTCTATACGTCCTACTATAGCTAACTAAAGGCAGTAGAATCTTGCGGATATTAAGAGCTTTACGGATATTAAGAACCTTATGGAGGTCGAGAGTCCTATAGAGGTTAGGTGCTATTCTACTAGTCTTTATATCCTAGTACTAGGCTATATCCTTATACTAGGCTTTAAACTATAGCCTAACCTATAGTAGGTGGCTGCTGCTATATTAGGGCTCCTCTGTGTATACTTAGTCTATCTAGGTCTAGAAGTCTTCCTTCCCTTTAGCGGTCGAGCTTATTTCTTTGCTGCCGTAGCTCTTATATTAGTTAGATATTTAGGGGCTCTTCTTTTAGAAAGACTTTTATTCGCTTAGCGCCCTTTATAGCTATTAACTTTAACTCTATAGCCTCCTTTAGCCTTTTAAATATAAGGGTACTAGGCTCGTTTGCTACGGCTCCTATCCTTTCTATTACGTGCCTACAGTAGTTAGTTGGAAGCCCCCATACAAACTATTGCCCTCTTTCCGGATCTAACAGATTGCCCGCCGCTATAGCTTTAGCTAAGATGGTAGTAAAGTCCCGTACATAGTGACGTAAGTTGCCCGGTTATTCTGTAGATATTTAAACATAAGCTTCTATAAAGCCTCTTATCTCTATACGTTAGTAGTAGTCCTTAGCTTAATATTCGGTCCTAAGCCTTCTTATAAGCTCCGTCTAGTTACTAATTACAAACTTAGGCAGGCTTTGGATCCACATCCCTATTTAGTAATCGCAGTACTCTAGAAGACCTTGGTGCTTCTCCTTACTTATAACGTAATATTAGGCGTATAGTCGTTCGTACTGCTTAATAAACTATAATATATCCTGTCCTATAAAGTATGGAGTTCTAATAGTCCCTAGGGCTGGCATAGGCTAGGTTATAACGTAGATCCTATCTTAAGCTGTTGACCGCTAGTTATAGGATAGTGTATTTAGAGCTTCCTTAGGAGCTTATAGGCGGTCCTTATAACTCTTATCCTTCGTCTGCTAAGGGCTATTGGTCCTAAGTGTTACGGTTAAACGCTGCGGCTGGTCTACTTATATAGCTATATCCCTAACGGAAGGCACCTGCTTCTTGACGCCTAAGGGGGGGCCTTCCTGGGAGAGCACGGAATCTCTATTATCTACTGCTACTAGGTCTTAGTACGTCCATCTATTTTAGCCTACTGTTGTTCCGCGCGGTAGTTCTTTATAGAGTGCCTTTAGAGCTGCTGCTAATATAATCCGGATGACTTAAAAGAGGATAAAGCTAAGCTAGAATAGGAAGCTTTTAAGGACAGATCTGATCTTATATGCTTGCGACCTTACTTAGCATTGCGTCCTTTGTTTATTAAGGGCAGTACTAACTTCCTTTGCCGCTAGATATCTTAGATCTTATTTCCGTCTAATTAATTAGCCCTTGGCTTGCCGTTTTTATATCCTTAATAAAGGTCTGGCCATGTCCATGCGTAGGTGGTAAGTATTAGGTAACTCTAAGACGTTGTTTAATAGGCTTACTAGTTCGCTTAATATCTAATTTCTAAGTATAGGCACTAAATATAATTGCCGAGACCTTTTTGACCTGCACCCTTTTGCTTCCTATTACCACTCTTTAGCCTATGCATTAAGTCTAACTGTCTGTCTAATGTCCGTCTTTTCCACTCTCTTTTTATTTAGGGACTGCCTGGTTCCCCCCGCTGTCTAATACTGCCTTATTCTCTAGTTCTCTAGTTCTCTGCTATCTCGTCTGTCTAGCTGGCGGTTTTTTTGTAGCTAGTCGTTCTTCTATAGCTGGCGGTTCTTTTATAGTCGTAGTATATTCCTGCGTGTTTCCTGTATATATAGCACTAGACTTCTAATCTAAAGAGCTTGCTGTCGTCTCTACGTGGAATGCCATAAAATATGTGGGAGGGTACGACCTCTCTAAGATGGGAAAGTCACGGTGCTGTCAGTCTGTCGGTCGGTCGGTCGGTCGGTCGGTCGGTTAGTTAGTTAGTTAGTTAGTTAGTTAGTAAGAAAGAAAGAAAAGAGTGTATTTCTAGTAACTAGTAGAGCCGTGATATATATGTATAATAGAGGGAAGGAAGGAAGCCGAAGGCTCTATAAATATAGGAAAATGCTAAGATAGTAGGCGACGTCCAATCTACACTACTACACTACTACTAAACTTAACAGCGTTAAGGTCTATTAGGTTATTCTATAGTAATATAGGTTAATAGCTGCTAGCGGTGCTTAGCTTAACGGTATTTAGCTTAGTGTAGTAAGTGTAGTTTTATAGGTTATAAGCGAATATATCTATCTGCTTACTCCAGCCTTTATAATTAGTATTATTAATCTTATAGCTAAGGGTAAAAGCTAGGTCCTTTATCTTAGAGGAAATATTTTTCTTAAATAAGTCCACTTTTTATTCCTTAGTCTTATTTGCTTTAATTATTAATTTATTAAGCTCTGCTTTTTAGGACTAGTAGTTATGCTTACCCTTGTTTAAGGTATCTAACTTATTTTTGGCTGCTTAGGTTATGTTTATAGTCTTATAGTGCTTCCTTATATATATAAGCATAAACTCTTAGTTAGAGAAGATTTATATACCTAAGTCGTTTGGGTATATACGTAGCATATTAAGGCTATGCTTAATATAGTTATAAGCCTTATCTATTAGCATATCTAATATATAAAGGACTTTGTCTATTAGGGTTTTAAAGCACTTTATATTCCCTTAGAAAACACCTTAGATCTTTATTTCCTATATTTTAAAATGTTCTTACTTTTTAGTTGGTAATCTCTTGCCATTAAACGGGTTTAGATCTTTTACTTTACGCTTTTTTCTATAGGGCTTAGTTAGAGAATAGGAGCCAGCGGCTATATTCTTATTAGTAATGGTCTAGGTAAGTATAGTAATTTAAGAGCTTAGGCTTTATATAGTTTTAGTGTATATAAAAGCTTACTATTTATATTATTATATATATAGTTTAAGCGTTATAAGGGAGTCAATTCTATACTAAGCTTTTTTAAGTTAGGACTTTATAGTTTAACCTTTATTATAGACGGCTTAGAGACGGCTCTTAACGCTAGCTAAAAAGGTTATATATATAGAGAGGTGCTAGAAGGTTCTTGCTATATTAAAGTCCTTAGGGTACTCTAGACTACTCCTAATTGCCTAGGTAATGTAGGTATAGGAGGTATTAAAGAGGTAGGCGAGTGCTTTGCGTATATTTATTAACGGGGTATTATTTATATTTTGGTCGCCCATTTTAAGGGATTTAGGTAGAGTAATTAAAATCTTATAAGGTTAACTGTAATACTAAGATTGTTAAGACCATCTAGGACTATACTAAGATTATACTAAGGCTATACTGGGACTATAGTATAGTATTGTTGGTCGCGTTAGGTTATAATTATACTAGAAAAAACGGAGGCGGTAAATTAGGAAGGTAAAGATCGCGATAGGGCGTAAGAGGAGATACCACAAACTGTTACGGTGCTGTAATAAAGTAGACTAAATAACTATGTTGTGGTATAAAGAGGAGAGGAGGCGAAAAGGGGTATTGTATATAAATAGTAGGGCCAGCCGCTAAGGCGCTAGTGGTGGGCTAGCTAACAGTAGGAAACAGTACGAGACAGTATGAAACAGTATGCGATAAGTTAGTACCGTAACACCCTGCCTTATTAATAGTATAGTATAGTAGAGGTAAAGCTATAGTAGTAATCTTTTGCAAAGTACTAACAAAGTATTAGTAGACGTCGTATTTATAACCTTTTATTAGTGCTCTATAGCGCGTATATAGTGCTATTAAAGCTTAGGTTAAAGCCCTAAAGCTTTATTATTAATTCTTAGGTTAATTTTAATTAGTTTAATATATTATATAATAAGAACTTTCTTTTAAAAGGTAAATAAGCTGCTAGTAAATATATAAAGAGTTAGAGCCGTAAAAGAAATATATAATTATAAATATAGATTTTAATAATAGTAAGATATATAATGTCTGCGATAAATATAATAATAGTAAGATATATAATGTCTGCGATAAATATAATAATAGTAATAATATCTATTTTATAGCTATAAGTTAGCATATTACTGCAATATGTGTAATATTGCGCTCT
>Ga0307515_10006551_pt1 | contig 23275 bp, 14 predicted proteins | sample 17_EM_MG_FD_194513 | JGI IMG/M metagenome (GOLD analysis project Ga0307515, IMG submission 194513) | Populus trichocarpa ectomycorrhiza microbial communities from riparian zone in the Pacific Northwest, United States - 17_EM | ecosystem: Host-associated > Plants > Roots > Unclassified | place... | reverse complement strand
ATACACTACTCTCCAATGAATGCACTTGGTCTCCCTGATGTTATATGTACCACTCTCCAAGAGATGAATCAGAGATCTCCCTAGTACAATAGCAACATCATCAAATCATCACTCTTCAGTGGGAGGGGCTCTCATGCCCTATAAAAAAAAAATCATGGTAACCACTTTTCAATGGAGGGCTCTTAAGCCTCATGACAATGTTAGGACTCTTACCGGCTCTATGAGTTCTTAAACATAACTCATTGGAAGAATCTCTACTTTACAATAGAATACTGAACACAGCTTTTCAAATATTGTGTTTCTATAAATACAACCCTAGACAACTACAAAGGATTCACAAACTCCTAAAAGCGCATACAAAATGTAAGATACACCTTAAAGCTTGTCACACAAGACTATGATGCAATGTGCAAAATTCTTCAACAATGCTTCGTGGATATGCTCATGCATAGTACCATAGCCTAGATTCTGGCTCTATCCTCTATTTTTATGATCTCAACTCCAAACTTACATATCACTTTAGCACAAGTATTCCAAGTAAACAAAGCACCATCAGGCTCTTCACCATTACACAACAAGAAGATGAGAGCACCAAGGCATATCTTTAAAGGTTCAACAAAGAAATACTCAATGTGAAAAGACTCTTTGAACTCATCATCATATAAGCTCTAATTAGTAGAGTATATAATTATTCCCTATAGAAAGGTTATACACTCTCCCTAATAGAAATCTCTTCAGCGTTAAATAGACCATGAAAAATTATATGATGGTGTAAAAAGTTAGCATGATTAGACAAGGTTACCCATGTTTCTATTGAGAAAAATCTTTCTAATATCAGCAGTCTCCAACTAAAGCTTTTAAAATGAGCACCAAGAGACACATTTATGATTGCCTTACATTCTTCGAGCTCCATATTACCCTTCTAACCTCCACATGGATTGAGGTGCTAGCTGTTATTAAAAAGAGAATTTGTGCAATATCGTTTTCCCATTAAAAGTAACGTGAACACGAGAAACACTAATAAATTTTATATTTTTCACAATGATTATAGACATGACACCGAGGAATATCACACTCTGAAAAGGAGATAGAAAGATTGGTCACCAAAAGTTACTTTCACCAGTTCATAGGAAAAAAAAAAGTCAGAACAAGGAAAGAAGTTTGCACAATTGATGAGCTACCTAAGATCAAATAATCCTATAATTTTCTTCAATGATTGTATCTCTATTTTTTGAACTTTTCAATAAAAGTAGTAATTTCTCTTCATGTCTTTAACAGAAATCTTCGTTAAAATCTCTAAACATATCTCCATAAAAAATCTCTATGGTGAGATCTCCATGTCTCCACATATGTCCCTATTGAATCTCCATGTGTATCTTCAATATCCCTAAAATAATCAAGGATCCTTCTTCAGGTCTCCGCAACTATTTATCTTTAAAAGGATCATGGATCATTCTCCAAGTCTTTATGACCAGCGTTAACAAAGTTACGGGGAGAACCCTCATGTAGACACGTTCATAATACACAAAGAGGTAACATTTGCATGCACGTGTAACCACAACAGGTAACATTTATATTGTAAGTATTTTTCCCCCCATTTCTACTACTTAGGTTTTTCAAACACATTTTAAAATACTCGGGGGAAAGATATAGGTGAATAAGTTTTACTAAGAAAACAAAATAGCAGCCCATTTGGACCATAGTCTAGACGGATTTGCCCCTAGAGTCACCATTTGGGTTGGTGGCCCAAACAATTGCCTTCTGTTTAGGCAGCAGTCTAGGTGGATTGATTTCCATTATGTTTAGGCTAGCCTAAATGGACTGTCTCTCCCTTTTCTCTTATGTTTTAACACTAATAAATGATTTGGATCTCGACTTAGTACCCTAAAAAATTCTCGGCTCCTAGCACACACCTCTAAGTACTTTTTAACTCTTGAGGAGTCAATCACGCACTGTCATACACACAATATTTGTTATGATTTACTGACATATTCTCTAATATATTCTCTACCATTACACTTTTTTATTCATGGTTGTCACCACATTCCTAACCAATGATCGTATTGCAACACGAATCACTTTCTATACAACTCAAGTGCATCCTTTTTCGACCAATGGTTATTTCTAGTCAGCATGTCATTGACAATCACAAACTTCTACAACCAATAGTGAGCATCAATGTTTCCATCAATTATAAAGCTCTCCACATCTTGAGATGAGTGTGATCAAGATCTATAAATGTCTTAGGTCATAGGTTAAAGGTTAAACAAATTCTCACACAACAATTTCACTCTTCAACAATTAATGCTTACATTTTCTCTCAATTCTCTCATATATTATCTCTCATACACATATTTTAAATATCGGAGAGTTCCTCATTCCACGGGGACTTGAAAAATTCAGACAAACTTCAAATCATTGGCCAAGCCCAACAAGCAATAAACCTAGACACAAAGCCCATATTAAGCCTACACGTCTTGGCCCATGATCATAAACCATAAAATGCCCATTTTCTGTGCTTCATCAATACATGAACCACAATTCGATTTATAACCTTAGTCAGGACATATCCGCTTATTAGCTTCAAGAATGTCCCATAATGCATTCTAGAATCTATTGAAAAATCTTGTATCTCGATTACTGACAGTATTGTTAGGCATGCAAAAGTAGACCAAAAAGAAAAAAAAATGTTGCTCTCATTGCATCTATGTTCTTATAAGGATTCATAATTGTTGTTTTGCTAAAACTATCGGCGACCATAAAAATATAATCATTATTACTCTTCCTAATAACAGTTGAAGCACTCAAAAGGTCTATTGAAATGTTTTCCTATGATAGACTAGAAACATGTAACAGAGTGCATAAACCAATTTTTTTATTGTGTGGCTTACTCACTGCATACTAAGCTCGTCAAATATATGTTCTGACATCATTCACTATATTAGGTTAGGGAACATACCTTCGCAGATTTGCAACTATTTTACGGATGCCAAAATGACAACGAAAGAAGTGTGAGCTTCACGAATAAGCTTCAATCGGCTTGCTTTAGGAGCATCATATAACTTCCCATCCTTCTATAATAGCACATCCTCTTCATGAAACTTTTCATCAGCTTAATGCCCATGACGCTCTAGACAAATAACTACCGTGCTAATCCTCTACATGAAACTGCTAAAAGAGACTTATCACTTGGCATTAATTTGCTCGAGAATATAGTAGCTAAAAGCTAGAAACAATGGAGAAAACAAGCGTATAATGTATAGCGTAGTAACATAGAAATTATCTTTGCCTAATAGAAAACATAAATTCAGTGAGCATCTTTAAATGAACGTTGAATCCCATCATTTCTGCATTCTTCACGAGTTTGAATTGATATAGTCATCATTAGTGCATCAAACATTGTATTCAATTCCAACAACATCAAGCTTTCTCAAAAAATATCACTTCCCCTCCCATCTTACACATCAAAACGTACCAGTGTCCCACCCATGGCAGAAACTAATGTTCAGTTTCGAAGAAATGCCACGGTGGCAACACGTGATCCCACTGATCCACCAAACATGAAGGTAGGATATGTTCGGACATGATTGAGGTATCGAAATGGAGGATCTCTGGATGCTTCATGGCCCTTCATGGACTCTGATTCCAGGGATACATCAATCCTCCTTTGATTGAAATTTTCTACTTCTTGCACCAATTCGTCTTTTGTATTGTTACACGATGTAATCACCTGCAATTATGCATCATGATCAGAAAAAAAACAAAGAGAACATTAGCTAGCAGGTTGAAGGTTTAGAAACTAATGTCAACCTTGCGAGAGTTAAAAACAAAATGACCTAGTCTAAGGAAAATATGACATTTGAATGCAAAATGCAACCCAAGTCTTTAGCTCAAAAATTAGGCTTCTTGATTGACTTGAAAGCTAGTATTACTGATTGCAAAGGAAGTAAAGATAAATTAGCTCCAACATGCAAGCTTACCAAGATTCCACCAACTGCAACCAACTTTGAAACTGATTCCCAGTACATGATCCTGAAATTAAAAAATAAGATTAGTTTAACATTTACTATTTAACAAGTAGTGACTGAACTGGAATCTTAACAGAAATTTAATTTGTAAATGTAGGGTACTTAAGTAAACAAGACCAGAATGTAATCAGGATACCCTGGTCAGCAGGTACTATTGATTTTACCTTTTGATAGCACCGTCAGGATGCAATCCAATGGCATCTAAAGTCCCTTTATCCATGACCAGCTGAAACTGTCTGTTTAATTTTGTCTCAAGAACATCATCAACCTAAAGACCAAAAAGTGACAAGATATATGTTTGAACAGAAATTGATACATATACATGACCAAGTACAATTAAAAGATTATGTCGCTTAGAAACAAGTTCTACAAGAAATTCAGGAGCAGCTCACTTCCAGCTTGAAAGGTCACCAGTTTTCTCAAGTATTGATGCATGACACTTCAAAAAAGAAATAAAAAAAAAAAGCAAAAAATAGTTTGATGCCATGTTATCAAATATTTAATGTTCATTTAACAATTAAGACAAAACCATCCACTATTAAAGTCCAATAAAAGAAAAGAAACAAATGACTAAAAAATTGGTAAATTACAACAAGCCCACAAGGTATTGTGGAATTACCAAGCCCACCCAAAAGTTTGAAGATTTTACAAAAACCCCTCCACGATTAAAAACATTACAGAAATTCTCTTTTGTATCCAAAATGCCCTTACGATTTTTTAAAATCACCCCTTTAATAGTAAGGGGATTAGTTTGGGAAAGGGGGTTTCTGTAATATCCTTAAATTTTTGGGTGGGGTCTCTATAATTCCACGATACCTAGATACCTAGAGCGGAGGCTAGTGCAATTTACCTAAAAACAAAAGGCTATGGATAGATTGCTCATTTCCATGCTATCAATCATTAAGATTTCATTTAAACAATAAGATGAAACTATCCAATATCAACATCCTGCCAAAAGATGACAAAAATGATCATTTCATGGAGAAGACAATCACAAGCTTGTTTATGAGCCTAGTGCACTTGTAAGTCAAATTTTCACAAGACTACACACAATAAGTTATAATTTCATAGTAATATCAAAGTTATAACACACCAGAAGATTGATATTAGAAAACCCATCACGATCAGCAAGCCTACGCGCCAGGTTAATGGCCCCTTCACTGTAATCAACTCCAGTTAAATCAGAAAACCTGGTAAACACAAGAGCCCCTTCATTATTCTAGCAAAATATAATAATTAAGAGCAAATTTTTAGCTCGACTAAAAAATTTCAACAGTTTTGCAACAGCATTAAATCAGGCTCTGCACAATGTGGGCAAATTTTGCTGAATTATCAATTCCATATTTCTGAAAACAACAGTGAAACTAATCTTATTTTAAATTGGAAGTGCACCCACTGAGTTTTGTATGTGTCACAACATGCACATAGAGATAGACTTAACACAGATATTCAAGAACCAAAATGTATTAAATGAGATTTTGATCAAATTTGCTTCTTTCCTTCTCTTTAACATCTCTTTTCCAAAACAAAAATGTGAATATTTACTTTCTTGCATAACAAAGGTCCATGGAAGTTGCTCTCCCACGTGGCCTTCAGTAATTGAGATACCAAAAGATTAAACTTTCAATCAAAGTTAAAGTCCCAGCAAGAACACAAATGTGTGTGCATGTTCTAGTCAAAATGACAGAAAGCATGTAAACAAAATTATTTTTTTGTCAAGACTGTATATATACTTGCTCTTCACTGGTGGATCCATGTATGAATACCAAGGTCCCTTTGCATTAGCCACCTTAACCATCTCTGGCGAAGGCACCGCTAGCAATAACTTCATCAATATTTTACGTAATAAAATAACTTTCCAAATCCTAAATTAATATTTGCAGGACATATGTCTCATGTCTTCATACAAAAAAGGAAAAGGTGATACAGTTAAGTCAAATTTATTGCTTTTGTAAGGCCACTTTAAATTATTTGGGTGATATAGTATATAATACCAAAACTAGCAAAATCTCAAAGTGTACCCCTGCTTAGCAAGTTCATGAAGGAGTAAACCATTGCCGGTCCCGATGTCAAGTACACTCCAGCTGGACAGATATTTATCACTCTCTTCAACAGTTTCAGACTTGATATCATCAACATGATTAGGAATGCAACCTTGAGAAATTTCAAAGCACAGGCCTTTTGTCCAAGAAGCAATGACATCCATGACATCAGCCCCAAACCTATAGCGAAAGATGAAAAAGAAGCAAACAAATGAGATCCCAATAGCATAAACATATGGATCAATATTAGCATAAGAGAAAAATAATCATTTACATGTTGCAGACCTCATCTTTAAAAGATATATATATATATATATATATATATATATATATATATATATCTGTGTGCGCGTGTTTTGAATTAAACTCACCATGTAGATTAAACTCACCATGTAGATACTACGACTGATATACCTTCCTATGAATCATCTATTGTAATGAATAGCATCTAAAAAGTATTCAAGATTTTACTCAAGCTACATCATGAATAACTCAATCCAATCAGAAACATGTGAGACCCTGCTAACTATGCATGGGAGACCAGCTTTCTTTCGAAAGCTATTAGAAAGAAAGCTGACCTCCACTTACTTTTTTTTCCTTGGAAAACAGTATTGTGGAGAATCATGGCCGTTGACAATGTCCAAAAGAGACAAACCTTAGCCAGGAGGTAATATCTCCGTAAGAGAGCAACAGATTCGCTGTATCACTTTGGCATTCTGCTTAGACTAGAAAACTGTGACAGCATTCATTCTCAGCAGTGGCAATCTGCTAGGCATTAGCTCAAGGACAGGTATGGACTTCAGAATGCTTGTGTACAGATATGGGGAAACGTGTCTTAATACCTTTAATTATAATAAGAGGCCTTTAAGTAGTGTAGCTATCTTTCTGTTATTTAAAGCTGGATTATAACATACACCTTTGTCATGCAAAAAGTACTTGTGTGATGCCCTTTCTGTATAGATTATGGATTGCACCGTGTTGGTGCTCCTAAGGTTTTTTCTCCTTTTTTGCCTATAGAAAAAATCCAATCAAGAAATCAACAAAAAGCATAGTTTTAGATTGATTTATCATGCATAGTTTTATAATGATTTATCATTCATACATTTTTTTATGGCATACCCTTGACTTAAAAGACTATTCCTTAAAGTGCATCCAAATGCAGTAATTCTGATGAGTTAACCCAGAGAATTTTCCATGCAGCTGGACCCCATCGGGTGAGAGCCAAACAAAAAAATCTCTGCTTAACAAAAATCTAAAGATAAATAGCCTTTTTTTCTCTTTACAAAAGAAAAATACTAATTTTACCTCATCGCATCTTCAAAAAGATCCAGTTTTGGAGGCACTTTAAAGGACCAACACATCCTTACAAGAATCTGAATATGCTTCTAGTTCTAAGACCATTATGATACTATAACATTAATTGGTCACATAAAACATTTGAGCATAACTTGGCATTCCTGTATTCCATTTGAGCATCATTATTGCATATTGCGCGAGAACTGACAACTTCTAGGCCACAAGCAGCAGAATTATATAATGTAATTTTGAAAATTAAAACTAGATAAAAAAATTTAGTACAGATGTACAAAACAATGAATTTCCCTCAGAATAAAGAAATTTCTGTGTTGATATTGAGTGAGAAAAGCAAGGTTCATGTATGACATGCATTCCTAACAGTCAAAGAGAGTAGATGCCTGAGATTTTCAGACTATGAAAAGCCATCAATAAGAAGTTTATTTTTTGAGGAACTACATTTCCACTCAAGTCACAACAAGCAAAAGCTCCACTACAAGGAAACTTTATATTTCCATCGTTAGGCAGCAGACATCAACCTTCATCATCACATAAACTGAATAGCACGAAGTTTTTCTTATGCATAGAAAATTAAATGAATAAAAGAATCTTTACCAAACTTCACCAGCATGACCATGTTCATGGAAGTTTGCCAACTCATCAGCATAGGCAGCATCCCAATAACTCTGTAAACCTAACATGGAAGCCACGCCTTCAGCATCCAGTTCTTCCTTGTCTGAACTGTGTTCAAGAGCAATCAATGATTCAGTGTACATGCACATTCGCACAGACATCTAAAACGAATGGCAATTGGCAAGCATTCTCGTATATAATAAATCCATTAATCCCTCACTAAATAATCTTTCCATCACAAGATAATAAAAATAATAAAAACCGAGAGAAATTAGGCGAAATAAAGTGGTTTCTAAATTAAAACAAAACAGAAAAAATCGAAAGGATTTTACCAAATTTCTAAAATACCAAAACAATAGAAACAATAAGAGAATAAGAAATTCACGCAAAGCAAAACGATTTTTAAATTTTAAACTCTCACATTTCAATTCCAATGACGTTTAAATAATAGAAAAAGGCCCAACTTCCTAATTTGATCACTGAATTTTTAATTCAGTTTCAAACAGTAAAAGAAAGGTAAAAAGTGAATAAATTAAAAGTGAAAATACCAACCTGTAATCAGAAGCGGCGCGACAGTTAGCGGCAGCGGAGAGAGCCTCGGCCGCATCAGCATGGCGCTGATCGTCATCGAGAGTACTACCATAATCACTCTTAATTGACCAAGAGTCCGCCGCCACAGACCTATCGTCGTCCGACACCAGATCGCCGCCGGTACCAGCAGCTCTGATTTGCGTTAGGTCAGCTGATTCTTCTTGTTGTAACCGAATTCCTGTCATCGAAATTATAAAGAGAGGGAGAGCGATTTACGGATGAAGAAAAAAATTTATAGAAGCGGCCTTGAGGATGTGAACTGTGCAGTCAACTTCCTTTAATTTGGAATTGGAAAAAATTGAGAAATGACTGCTGAGGTTTCTTTAATTTATACCAGAAATCTAGATTTAGCCACCTAGACGTGATAAGTTGCGGGTCTCCACTACTATTTCTTTTCTTCTCGTCAAATGTTCAGTTGTAACTGCATTAAGAAAAATAAAAAATTAATAACTCAGTAACAATCAAATAAACTAGTTTTATTTCAATTATATATAAAAATAAATGAAAAAAAAAGAGTTGACATTAATAAACATTAAAAAAAAGATATATATTAAAAAACAATCACAGTAACATGAAAAAAAAATCTTTTATCTCAGCAGAAAATGAATGTTATTTAATTTTTAGCTAATTGAATATCAAATGACAAAAAGGGTACAAAGAATAACAAAAAAAAACCAGTATGATTCAACCTAAGCTAGCATAATAAGCATGTAATTTAAGCATTAAAAGGCAAGTTAGTTCGGGTTAACTCGTCAAACTCACATCTTAGTTTATGAAGTCAGAATAATCTAATAAAAAATAGAAGAGAAAAGAACTACAAACCCAATTTTTTTTAATAAAAAAACAAATGTCAACCAACGATATCGGAAAAAGAAAAGAAATCAAAACAAATATGTCATTCCATATTAATTTTTCAAACTCGTGACCCGAATCATAAGACTTGAAGTACTATACATGAAAAAATTATGAAGCTCAATTCCTAAGAAATGAATGTTGAACGACGAAATCGAAAAACAGTTACACAAAAAGATTCAAAATAAAAAATAGCAATTAAAAAAATGAGAGTTAAAATTGAAATAAAAAATAAATAGGACAACAACAAAATTTTAATTTTAGGGTTAGATTGGAAAAAAATAAAAAATATTAATAGAAAGATAAAAAAAAAAAAGTCAAAAGAACGAGTAACAAAATGAAATAAATAATACACTATCAATTTGGATTGAACGGTAAAATTGAAAACAATAAAACTTTTATTAAAGGGTCAAGAAAAAAAAATAATAATCAAAAGTATAAGGACCAAATTGAAAGCATCAATACATGACAAATTAGAATTGAAGGGCTAAATTGAAAAAAAGAAATCAATTTTCACAAAAGAATCAAGGACAAAAATTAAAAATCAAAAGAAAGAGGATCGATGCCGAAACGAGGACAGACCTGTAATTCGAGAGGGGGAAGATAAAAGAAAAAACAAAAAAAAAAAGCCACCAACGACAAACAAGATGGAAGGCAATTTTTACAACCAAGAGGTGCCACACACACCACTCAAAGTGCGTGGGCTCCTCACATGCACGCACCAACAACTTTTTAAATTTTAATATTATTTAATTTATGTTAAAAGACCATAATGCCCTCAGCAAAACGTTAAATAACAAAAAAAATGCAATATGAAAAGACAAAAAAAGACCCTTGGTTGAAAGCTTTTTTTTTCTACTTTAAGGGCATTTAAGCAAGTATATTGTGCATTCATATGTCAAAAGACCATAATGTCCTCAACAAAATAGTAAATAACAAAAAATAAACTTGGAAAGATAGAAAAGACCCTTGACCGAAGGCTATTGTTTTTCTTCAGTTGCATTTAAGTAATTTTTCTTGGCATTCAAAAGAAAAATAAAACAAAAAATGCCTATGGATGTCAGGCATATATTCCTTGTCTTGAAGGTAATTTTAGTATTTTTACTGTTAAAAATGAAAAAAACAACCCTCTTACCCCTATAAGTCAAGCTAATTATTACTTTATTGGGGGTCAAAACTCTAATTGCACTATTACAATTCATGGTACCGCTGAGTCTATAGTTATAGTAAATGGCGTTATAGACATCACTCCTCTGTTTTAGTTTATTTTGTTATTAGAGATCATTGGTTGGCACTACTGTAGATAGAATCAAGTTTTTTTAAAATATAAAAATAAAATTTAGGCATTGTTACATATTTTCTAGAAAAAACAAAAATTAGATTGTGTGGATTTCACCTGATATGACTTAATCGACTTGACAACTCTAAAAGCAACATGTATGATTGTAGAATCATAATTTGACTAGAAAAATTCAAGATAAGATTTTTTTTTTAATATTGAAATGGCAATATATATGATCGGCTTAGGTCAACTAGTATTAACATATCAAATTCATGACTCGGATCATGAAATCATGATAAACTCATAGCAAGAAAATTGTTACAAATTATGAAGCATAATTATCAAGAAACTCAATATTGAATGATGAAATTTAAAAAATCAATTAAAGAAAGACCTAAAAAAACTCAAGTAAACTAAGGTTAACTTGTCAAGCCGCAATCTAGATCATAAAATTGAGATAACCCCATAGAAAGCAAATCAGAATAAATTATAACGCACAATTCTCAATCAACCCAATTTTGAAAGATGAAATTGAAATAAAAAATCAATTAAAAAAAGAACCCAAGAAAAAACTTGATTTAACCTAGGTGTCAAACTCAAAACTTAGGTTATGAAACCATGATAAACATATAGAAAGAAAATCAAAATTAATTATGAAAATTAATTTCCAATAAGCTCAGTATTAAAAGTTGAAATTGAGGAAAAAATATAAATAAAAAAACATTATTCTTGTAAACAATGTTTTGCGATGAAGTGAATGGTGAATTCACTTCCTCTTTTTAGTTTTTGTTAATGTATATACTCATTCTCGATTAAATTTTATGAAATTACAAACCTATAAATTTTATCAATCATTTCAAGAAATTCACAATCAAGTCTTTTTATAAATATTTAGCAAATTGTATGGTGTATAAAATATATGCATTAGAAAGAAAACAATAAAAGTCATTAAATTTTTGTCAATTTTTTCTTCAAATAGATGGTTTTTAATGAATAATTATACACAATAGACTTTAAATATCTGAGAAATTTAATAAACGAATCCGATTAAGAAATGTAGGAAATATTCAAAACTTAATTGATAAGTTTATAAGTTTTAGATGAGATTGAAAATGAGTACATAAATTTAAGACTACATTGAAATTTTTTATTTATTTATATCATCGATGATAATTTACAAATGATAGGAAACGTCAAGGATAATATTATGGGAAAAAGACATATCAAAAGATGGAAGGCTCGAGTCATTGATTTTCAATAAGACGACCTATTACTATTAGGTTACACTAGTAAGATTGTTCGTGCACTAGAATTTTTTGATGATTTTATTAAACCTTGACCGAAAGGTAAACTTGATAACATGCTAATCTAATAGTTCACCTTGATGATTTGCCGATTTGATTCCTAATCTAAGTTGGGTTTCAAATTAAACCGGGTGAGAGCTAACCTTTTATGACTCAATAAACCAAGCAGGTCCCACACATGACTCGGTTGATCCTATCAAACCTTGGTTTGACTTAAAAAATTCAAAAAGACATTGTTCTAATATGCCCAACTTGTGATTAATTGAAACAACAACGTTTGAGATTAATTGGGGTCCATTTGGATTAAAATGCCCAACTTGTGACCCTTGTTATGGGCCTGAAAAGATTTAATAACTCTATTTATTTATAGAATAAAAAAAAGACACTCGTAGGAAAGACAACAAATAAAATTTTGAAGGAAAAATTACAAAAAAAAAAAAGAAAACTAAGAGCCATCAGTAAAACACTATGATCATAGAAATATTTTACTATTCATTGGAACAATGAAATGACATTTTTGCCCTTCACTAAAAACTGAAATAGCTTGCTCCTTCTAGTAGAATCATCTATTTTAGGGGATCCCTTGGTCATTGCAAAATTGATTGGGAGCAAATTGGCTAGGACACCTTTTTAGCATAGTAAAATGACTATTTTAACCTTAAAAGAAAAAAAATGTCTAACTTTAGACCAGAGGATCTTTTGTCTTTACAAAAAAAAAAAAGCACAGTGAAGTTACGATTATACGAGTCAATATACACTTAACGTGCTAAATCGTTCTAAAAACTCAAAAATGAATGAAATCGGGTTAAAATCGGGTAAAATCGCTAAAATCAGGTGAAATCGCGTAAAAACGCGATTTCACCACCGATTTAACGCTTTCAGCACAGAAGATAAAATGTGAATCACTATTCCCTCCAACTCCAGGTGTCCAGCGATTATTGGCCTATTACACACACATAACAAAAGCAAAACACTTAACACGTTCTTTCTTTATCTTTCTTCATCGACTTTCACACAAACAACACAGGAACAAAATTAAAATCCCTAAGTTTCTAAAGACTAAATCCTTATTCTCCTTCTCTCAGTCGTCCAAGTTCTAACAATCAACCACCGGTTTACCACCAACAACCCTCTTCTTTTTTATTTTTCCATCATCGATGACGTCCTTTTCACCAGGCACCGTGAGATCCAGATTTCAGACAATAACAGCGGCATCTCTCCAGTCTCCACTAGCCATCGTAAATTATTCTATTTATCTTTTTTCACCTCCTACAAATAGCATTATGATTTAGAGTCTAAAGTAATTTATTTGTAAAATTTCAGACATGTCCCCTGTGTCATGGGTCTCTCACCGAATCCCAGGCAATTAAGTTGTCTAAATTGATGTTTTTATATTTACAATTCAGTTTTCATGGGACACTCACATAAAACGAGTCTGTGAATTTTACACAATTGTTTAACTTGTTTGCAGACAACTGTGAATTTTACACAACTGTTTGAATTTTTATTTTTTGATAACAAAAAAGACATGAAGCAAGAGTCTAAAATATTCATATGTGAATTTATTTATGGTTAGTTGTTATTCGAAAACAAGTCAAACAGTGTTTGCTAACTGTTTGTGAATGCTTGAGTTGAGTACATTTGACTGTTGTTTAACAGTGTTTTGTTTTGTTAAATTTGTAGTTTATTTGAAGGATTGAAGGCCATTGAGGTTGTTTGAGACACATTGAAAAAAATGTTTTGATTTTGAATGTTATATAGATGGCAGAAAACTGGGTTCACAGTAGATATTGTGTTCTATCTCGTGAAGATTTTCTTATGGATTATGTGAAAATGGTTTTCACCTTGATGGTTTGACTTGTTTATTTTCCAGAATGGTTTGACACTTTGACTTGTTTATACTGACCGAGAAGAGAGAGTCAGAGCTTACGGGACAGAGAGGAAAACATTACAAACAACAAATAAAGCATTTGGAGAAAAACGTAAGTCATGAGTTATAATGTTATATTCTGTGTTTTGGATTCAGTGTTTTACTTCTCAAAACTGTTAACTAGGTTACTGATTTTAATTAGTTTTTGAATTCAGTATTATGGTAATTCTTTTTTGATAGCTGGATGTTTAACATCTAGATGCATTATTGTTCTAACACATGTATTATGATACTTCTTTTTTAACAAAAAATTAATTACAATCATAAAATGTTTGGATTGATTACAAGGTTGATTTGAGTTGATTATTGAATTGTTAAACTTATGGCATCTAGAAAAAATGCTTCTGGTAATAGGCTTGATGTGGGATGGCAACATGGTATAGATGTTGATAAGAATTCTAGAAAAGTTCTGTGCAAGTATTGTCAAAAAATTATCAGTTGAGGTATTTTTTGTTTCAAACAACATTTTGTTTGCACTCGTAAGGATGTTGAGCCATGTCAGCAAGTACCAGAAAATATTAAGCAGATGATTTTGGATGTTTTAGTGAAAAATCTAGAAGCAACTGAAAAGAAAAGAAAGGCTCATTAATATAGTGGAAATGATGATGATAAAATAAAAGAAATTAGCTCCAAGGACAAAGGAAAGAGAGTAGCTAGTGGGAGTGGAAGTACACAAACAACCCTAAATCAATTGCTAAAAAAGGATATTAGAGAAGAAGCATGTCGACAAATTGCAAGGTTTTTCTATACTAGTGCAATTACATTTAATTGTGTAAAAAACCCTAAGTTTATTAAGGCACTTGAAATGGTTGCAAAGCATAGGACAAGTTTCAAGCCTCCATCCTACCATGATATTAGGGAGAAGTATTTGAAGCAAAAAGTGGATCAAATAATGAAATTGCTTGAAGAGTACAAGCTAGAATGGAAAAAAAAAAAAAAACAGGTTGTTCAATAATGTCTGATGGATGGACAAATAAAAAAGGATGTTGTATTTGTAACTTTTTGGTTAATAATCCTAAAAGGACAGTTTTTTTTTTTGTCATCGGTGGATACTTCTAATATGTCCAAGACTGCTGATAAGGTATTTGAGATGTTAAATGCCATTGTGGAGAGGATTGGGGAGGCAAATGTTGTCCAAGTAGTCACCGATAATGCTGCAAATTATAAGGTCGCGGGACAATTATTTATGGAAAAAAGAAAGAGTTTGTTTTAGACACCATGTGTTGCCTATTGTATTGACTTGATTTTAGAAGATTTTGAGAAGAAGTTAGAGGTTCATCAAGTAACAATTGCTAAGGGAAGGAGAATCACCTCATATATTTATTCAAGAACTATTCTTATTTCCATGCTAAGGCACTTTACGAAAGGAAAGGATTTGATTAGGCCTGCTGCCACTCAGTTTGCTACTGCATATTTGACTCTAGGATGTTTGAATGATCATAAAATGCAGCTTATTACTTTGTTTACTTCCAAACAGTGGAGTTCATATAGGTTTGCAAGAATAAAAGAAGGGAAACGAATTCAAAATTATGTTTTGGACAACACGTTTTGGCATGATGTCACTATATGTATTAAGGCAGCGTATCCTCTAATTAAAGTTCTTCGATTAGTTGATTCAGATGAGAAACCAACAATGAGTTTTATATATAAAGCAATGGATGAAGCAAAAGAGAAGATACAAGTGAATTTTGATTCTGTGAAAAAAAGGTATATATCTTACTAATTTTTATTTCAAATGTTGTCATCTATTAATATGAATGTCTTCCAATTTAGATATTCCTAGATCGTAATGATATTTTTATTGTTTTATATACACACACACACACACACACACACACACACTTATATGGAATGTTGTTGATGCAAGATGGGAACTTCAACTCCATAGAGACCCTTACACGCAGCAACTTATTATTTGAATCCTCATTATCATTATAATCCTAATTTTAAGGTTAATGTCAACATTAAAATTGGATTATATCAATGCTTAGAAAGGATGGTGCCTAATGCAAGTGAAAGGTGCAAAATTGACTTACAACTTGAATCATTCAAGGATGCAAAACGGTTGTTTGGCATTGAAGCTGCCAAGATAGTAAGAGATAAAAAAAAACACCAGCTCAATGGTGGGATTCTTATGGGGATGACTGTCCAGAATTACAAAGGTTTGCAATCCGAGTTTTAAGCTTGACTTGTACTTCATCTGGATGTGAGCGTAATTGGAGTGCATTTGAAATGGTGAGTTTTTTTATTTTTTTATTTTAAATGTTGAAATATTTGATAAAAATCTTATAAATTTGAATTGTTTATTTAGGTTCATACAAAACGAAGAAATCATTTGCACCAGAAAAAAATGAATGACTTGGTATTTGTAATGTTCAATATGAAATTGAATGATAACCAAGTCGAAAAGCAAGCTGATAATTTTGGTGTAGAAGATGATCTTTCATATGATGATGATTGGATAACCGAGGGAGAAAAACATTCAAACTTTGATTTGCTTGGTGTTATTGATAATGCAACACGAAGAAAAAATGGTAATGAAGATGAAAGTGATGAAGAAGAAATTCCTAATGATGCTGAAATGGAGAGTCATGGTACTGAAGATGATTTGGAGATTAAAATTGATGATATTGGTGTTGGTACTAGTAGTAGCACTAATGTTCATAATATTGGTATTGGTACTAGTAGTGACACTAATAATCCTCTTGATGCTAATGATATTGATAAATATCTAAGGGATAATGAGGAAGATGAAGGCAATGAAGCTGATTTTAGTTTACATGACACATCAGCAGATTGTTTGTTTTAAGTTTATTAATTATTAGTTAATGAAAAGTTATTTAAATTATGTATGAATTTTTATTTGAACCATGTATTTTAAGAAGCTTGAACTATGTATGAATTTTTATTTGAAGCATGAATTTTTTTTTAATGTATTTTAAAATTCCTTATGATTTTATGATCCGAGTTTGTTTGGTATTTTCTGTGCCGTGTCAAAATCGTGATTTTAACAACCTTGGTTATACCCTTTAAAGAACAAAAAATTAAACATGTATAGAGGGGTTTCTTTCTGTTTTCATTTTTGTTTAAATAGTTAAATTACAAAATTACCCTTTAAATAAAAAAGAATTGAGGGTTTCAAGGGCATTTTAGTCTTTCTATTATGATTTTTTTAATTATTATTATTTTTTAGTTTAGTTAAGGGTTGTTTGGTGATTTTAAATAATTAATTAATATTAAAAAAAATTATTGACGCTTGCAACGCACATGTTATTGAGTGACGGCCCGTATGCCTTTCGAATGACATGTGCGGGGCCATTTAGTTACCAAAATCCTCCATCCATGGAAGCGTTAGGAGTGGCGAGTCATTCTTTTTTCTGGCGGTATTGCATCTACTCACGATAGATGTAAACCCTGAATAAAGTTTATAAAATTAATAAGGGAAATATTACACTAAGTGAGTAAAATGAATATTAAAAGTATAGGGATAATGATAGATTTGAGAATCTAAAATAAAATATTCATGTGAAATTTATAAAAAAAAATATATGAAAAATGATGGAAAAAAAAGATAAAACAACGAATAAAAATGTAATATCCCCAACATTTGGGTATAAATTGCTTATGAATAAATTCAAGAATAGTGTAATTTTATTTTTTATCAGGTAGTTGAATCGGTCGACCGAATCAATTGAAGGATATCTATAATTCTAACTTATTAAGATTCTATCAAAATTTCAGTAGAATCTCCTTTGTATTTTGGACATCCCAAGTGTCGATATAAAAAATCATGTCACAGACAAACAACACTTCATAATTACAAACACTCTAAACTTTTCACCATTTCTTCCGATCCAATCATCCTAGATCTCATCTTATTATATCTATCATTCGTTAATACATACCACCAGGACATTAATTAATTTAACATCCCTATTAGTAATTAAACCATAAAAGTATTTACACTAAATCCAAGACAACCAACACTTGAATAAATATAAATGTACATAAGTTAAGCCAATTATATAGTTACTACTCAAATTGCAATGATAAATGTAATAATCATGCAAGACGATAGCATTATTAAGTTTTAAACAACAAATACATTATATCACTTTAATTAATCAATAATCATCGTTAGTTTAATCCTATGATATTTAAATTACATTTTAGAATAAAGTGTTCACAAGTTTGATATTACAACTTGATAATCCATAATTTCTTAAATCTACATAAAAACAACAACTAATAATTACTCCTAGCAAGGTTGTGAGTTACCTGTAACAAAATGAATAATATTTACTAACTCACAAATTAATATCTCATTAAACATTTTAAAAGAAATAATTAACTTTTCATCTAGACAATATTTAATTCGATCTTTATAATCTTCTAAATTTATCTTTACAAAAATTCATTCAAATCAAAACAAATCTCGTAATATTCATAGCTTAAATAATTGTTTCAGCATCTCCGTTTCAAAGTCAACATTTCAACACTCTCACTTAAGTACTCATTAATTCGGCATACCCATCTTAGTTGCCAATCAATTCTGTGTTTTTATTTGGAAGCCAATCTTCTAGTATTCCTTAACGAATACCAATCAATCCGGTCAACTTATCTTATAATCAATCCGGTCAATCCATCTTGGTTGTCAATCAATTTGGCATTCCTATTCAAAAGCTAATATTCTAGTATTCCTTAATGAATACCAATCAATTCTCTCAACTTGCGTATCTTTCTTTCCATATATATTATCAATATCATTATCCATATTTTTATAGATTAAATCATTCATAAGTAAGGTTTGCAGGAAAAGTTATAAAAAAAATTACCACAAGGTATAGAGTACCTACCTGTTGTCTGACTATGAGTGGCTCCACTAGCTCACTGAATCTCACCAACGGTTTCCTTCGCATTGATAAGTTTTAAAATCAATTATCATTGTATACACAAATATTTCTTATTCATCATAACATCTATTTTAACTCCACTCAGTTACTCGTCCATAACTAAATTCTTTTTTTTCCAACTCATTTGATACAATTCTGATTGTCATATAATTATTCAATATCTAACTCTTTCTTACAAAGTTAATCATATCATTTTTGAAAAAAGATATATGTCCCTTTCTAATTGTCATCCATATATCCTAAATCATTAGTTAAGCGAAAATCAATTTAGTTACAAACCAATTCTCATTTTCTTCAAATCTTTATTCATTTTCAACAATATCCTTCTTTAATTCAGATAAAAGTTCTTATTACATCTAATAAACACGAACTCCATTCTATTTTGCTTTAATTTCAAAAATAACCAAAAACTTGTTTTTAATTCAACAATTCCTTAAAGCCATTAAATTCATACACATCAAAAATTCATATTCATGACATAGAATTAGAACCATTCATCAATATCATTATCCATATATTTAATTATCACAATTACAATAAAACTTACAAGAATAACACCATTGCATTAAATCTCCCTTTTTGCCTCTTAATGTCTAGCCCCTAAGGCTTCCCTATCCATCCAAATTTCTTTTTTATTTCAACATGAATTCACTTCTACAACAACCTACAAGGATCTTAGAAATCTAATTTCTAAGAAATTTATTTTTCCTTAATTTTATCTAAAGAATCCTAATTTAATTTTGATTAATTTTGCTCAAAATCACTAAACCTTTGTTCGAATTTATAAAAAATAGTTCCAATCACCTTACCTGTTTGCAAAACATATTTCAAAAGTCAACCCATCAAGATTTTCCCAAAGCTTCTCTCATTTTCTCTTTTTTCCTCACTTTCTCTCTCTAATTCAATCTTTCCTCTCTTTGATCTTCCTTGATTTTTAGTGTGAATGTTTTTTTTTGTCTCAAAATCCTCTCTTTTCACTCCTAACCATCACTTTCTAATCCTTTAAGGTGAAAGGAAGGAAGAAGAAATGAAAATGGTCTTCTTCTCTATTGACTACACCCCGTTAGTTTTAAGGGGGCATAAATTTAAATGATATGACCATTTTGAGTAATGGTCCAACCGGTTTATTAAAGTGGTCTACCCATCTCAAGAAATGGCTAGACCATTTTTTATTATGGAAAAACGATCATTTTCAGCTGTAAACCTTTCTTCTTTTATCTTTTTAACCCCTTTCTTTTTCTTTTCTTTTTTCGTTTCATTTCATTACACTATAATCTCTATTATGTTATTATTTTTAATTCATCCCGGAGTTTACATTCTTCCCTCCTAATAAATAAATTCTCATCCTCGAAATTTAATTCATAAATGTATTTGGAAATAACTTTAGGTACTTTTTTTTTTAATCTCTAACTCTCATTCCCATGTTATCTCTTTGATTTGGGAACTTTTCCAACATATATTTACCATGGAAATTCTTTTATTTCGGAGTTCCTTCTCACTTCTATCTAATATCCAGATTGGATGTACTTCTAACGTTAAGTCCTTCTTTATTTCCAATAAAACTTATGATAACACTCGAGTGTGATCCATTTTAGCCTTCTAAAGTAATTATACGTAAAATACATCATGGTATAATATGCTTCCACAATGCAGCATTTACGAATACTTGATCCCATACCTCAAACTCAAGGGGTCTTCTTCTTTTATTTGCATAACTTTTCTGTCTATCCTAAGTTGTTTTCATTCTATCTTTTATGATCTTCCCCTTCTTTGTGGTAATCAGTACCACATCCAGGCTAATTGATTTCATATCCCTACTTTTCCCAACAGACTAGAGTTCGACTCCTTCCTTATAAAGCTTTATACGGAGTCATTCCCACGATAACTTGATAGCTGTTATTATATGTGAATTCCATCAATGATAAATGATCTTCTTAGTTCCCCTTAAACTCCAATACACATGACCTTAACAAATCTTCCAATGTCTGAATGGTTCTCTTCGATTTCCCATCCATTTGAGGATGAAACGCAGTACTCATATTTAATTTTATTCTTAGAGCACGCTAGATACTTGCCCATAACTGAGATGTAAACCTAGGGTCTTAACAGACACTATAGATACTAGAACCTCATGTAATCTCACTACTTCATTCATATACAATCTTGCTAATTTATCAATTGAATTCGTCATCTTCATAGGAAGGAATAAAGTAGATTTTGTTAATCAATCCAAAATAACCTAAATTAAATCATTACCCCTCTTTTCTCTAGGTAATCTAGGGACAAAATTCATAGTGATATCCTCTCATTTCCACTCAGGTATCAAGAGTGGTTAAAATTGTCCAGTAAGCTTTTGATACTCTACTTTCACTTGCTAACACACCCTACACTTAACCACGTATTCTACAATTCCTCTCTTTATATTTGGCCACCGATAAAATTCCTTCAAATCTCGATACATTTTAATACGACCAAGATACACCGCGAGTTAGGACTTATGAGCCTTGCTCAATACTTCATCCTTCAGGTTCTTATCATCCAGCAAATACACTCGTCTTTCCATTGCTATCATCTCATCCTCTAAAATCTAAAAATGAGTCATAATCCATTCCTTCATCTTTTTCCTTATTTTCCCCACTTATGTATCCTTTGATTGAGCTTTCAATACCTTATATATGAACACTGATTGTACTTTAAGTTAGGCTAAAAACAATCATTCAGGTCCTATATCCAGTTGGACAGAAATCTTCCTTAACCCTGCTGATTCCTTTTCATCCCAAACAATTGGGTCGTTTTCAACTACTTTATTCTTTTGACTAAGTGCATCTACAACTATATTAGCTTTTCCTGGATGATAATGTATCACACAATCATGATCCTCAATCAATTCTATTCATCTTCTATGTCGTATATTCAACTCTTTTTGTGATATTAAATAATTTAAATCTTATGATTGGTGAAATTTTGAACTTGCCATCCATAGAGATGATGTTTTTATATTCTCAATGCAAATACTACAACAAGTTCTAGATTATGCATTAGATAATTAGTTTCATGACTTTTCAGTTGTCTTAACACACAGGCAATCATCCTTCCATATTGCATTAAAACACACTCAAGTCCTCTTTTAGACGCATCACTATAGACCATAAACCCTTTTGATCATGATGGAAGTGCAAAAATAGGAGCAATTGTAAGCTTCCTCTTTAACTCTTGGAAAATATTTTCACATTTTTCAGTCCACTCAAACTTCACTTCCTTTTGGGGTTAAAGGAGTAAAAGGAATTGCAATCATGGATAATCCCTCTATAAATCTCCTATAATATCTAGTTAAACCCAAGAAACTTCAAATTTTTATAACACTGGTAGGTTTTTCCCATTTCAATATAGCTTTCATTTTTTTTATCAATGAAAATTCCTTTCATTGATATTACATGCCCCAAAAACACTATTGTTTTTTAGCCAAAATCCATATTTAGTCAATTTGGCATAGAGTTTATGATCCCTCAACATTTGTAGCACGCTTCTCAGATGTTATTCATGCTCCAAATAAGAGCTTGAATACACCAATATATCATTTATGAACATCACCATATACTTATCTAAACAGGGTCGAAATACTTGATTCATTAAGTTCATGAATATTATTGGGGCAATTGTTAACCCAAATGGCATCACTAGGAACTCATAATGTCCATATCGAGTTCTAAAAGTAGTTCTTGAGACATTTTTCTCTTTAATCTTCAATTGATAGTACCTTAATCTTAGATCTATCTTGGAGAATACTCGTGCCTTTTTCAGTTGGTCAAACAAATCATTTATCCTTTGAAGTGAGTATTTTTTTTCTTTATTGTCACTATATTCAACTATCTATAATCAATGCAGAGTCGGAAGGTGTCATCGTTTTTCTTCACGAATAATATTAGAGCTCCTTATAGGAAATTTCTGGGTCAAATAAACCCCTTTATAATCTCATCTACTAATGCACATGTGTTATTGGAAAACCATTAACCTAAAAAAGATGGTAAATTTAAGTATATTTTATGTTTTGATACTTACACATTTAAGACAATTTTTACTATCAACTTTAAAAGCATATTATTCCAAAAATAAATAATTAAAAAAAAACAACATGAAAAACACATATTTGACCATTTTAAGTGTTGTGTTTTAAGATATACAATTGAATAAACTTTTAGGAAGTTAAATTTCTTTGAAATAAATCCATGTTATGAAATTATCAATTAAATAAGTTGCTGTGTTGTGGAGGTTTCTTCCAAAAACAGGTCTTGTTTTATTTAATTTCATTTTTATAGCAAAAAAAAAAAAACAAGAAGAAATAGTTCATAGTTTAGAGGATATTATAAGAAGTAAAATGAAAATTGAATTACTTTGGAAAAGAAATTT
>Ga0307515_10006550_pt1 | contig 23282 bp, 23 predicted proteins | sample 17_EM_MG_FD_194513 | JGI IMG/M metagenome (GOLD analysis project Ga0307515, IMG submission 194513) | Populus trichocarpa ectomycorrhiza microbial communities from riparian zone in the Pacific Northwest, United States - 17_EM | ecosystem: Host-associated > Plants > Roots > Unclassified | place... | reverse complement strand
CCACGACGTAACGCCGCTGCATCAGTAACAGACGAGATCCTCACTCTCAGCTTGACCGTACGGACAAGATAAGACGGAAAGGAACCCCCATAGGACAGTATGGGTCGGATCTCGCTTTTGGTGTTCCTCCTGGTTATCTAAATAGGTCCTGTTTTAAGGTTAATAATCCCTCCTCTATAGGCTATTAGATCTCCTAAAATCGTAACTAATAGGTAAGGTTGCTCCTTTTATCTGTAAGGTAAACCCATTCTCTTAACTGCTACTAGTAAGATATAGTTTTGCGTTGCTCTACTATCTATTAGCGCTTTAAACTGCTAATCTTACCATTTAATTTATAAATTTAGGTATTGTTCTTAAATTTCTTTAAGGGTCTAAGGCTCTACTACTAGCTCCCTCTGGTCCCATAGGCCTCTACTTTTCTTAACTATTAGCTACTTAATCCTTATACACTTAGCTTACTCTTCGGCTAATGCCTAGTTTGCTTCTTATCCTTAATATACTATAGATATATGTTCTTTAGGTATTCCCACTACTATTATCCGTCTAAGTATTCTTCTATAAGGAATCTTCCTGGTTAAAGTATTAAATTTCCTTCCTCTTAGACCTTTACTGGATGCCATCTATGTATATATTTAGCATTCCTATACTATTACTTATCTATTATCCAGTATATCCTTATAGGGTATTTCCAATTCTTTTCTTTCGGATTTTTATATATTTCGCATATATCGTCTACATATGCGATCTATAATAGCGTATGGTATACTAGGTGCTTTAGGTTAACTCTTAACTTATCTTTATCTTTAAGTTTAAACCTTTATCGTGCTAATCTAAACATTATAACTTTATTTACAGGTACTAAGATGCGCCTCTCGCTCCTCTAGTCCTTTAATTATTCCTCTAAATCCTTTAACATTATAATTAAGGCTCCTTTAATATAATTTATGGCCTTTTCTATAATCGGGTAGTTCTAGATAACTTTTTTATTTAACCACTTATAAAAATCTTCCTACTTATTATTATATCGCTGCCTATACCACCTTTAGTATAGCTGTTAGAGTATATACGGCTTGTCCGTAAGGAAGTATCTTCTTATTACTGCGTTATAACAGCCTTTTATATATCGTTCTTCGAACCTAATAGGAATTTCTAAATCCTCTTTATTTTCTAGTTCGGTAAGCCACTTGGCTTTTAGTGTACCTATTCTTAACCTATTAGTAATTCTTTATACTAGCGCTCTGTCCCTTATATGTCCTAATATGCTAAATCTCTTATCTAGTTTCTGTTCTTATTATGCAATAATTCTTTACCTAAATTCTTTTATAGTTTCTTTTGGTTTACGTCTTATAGATTAATTCTTAAAGTCGTCTTACTTCTTAATCCTAGTATTAACTTTTCGATCTTTAGGCCAAATACTATATTCTCCTAGTAAGTCTTCTAGGTCTATATACCTATCTCCTAGTCTAATTACTATTTGCGCTACAGATTCTCTAATCTATAAAAAAGCCTCTTGCCTCTTATTTATAAGTTCCCTTATTTATACTCCGAATCTTTAGTCCCTTAGATTTTTTAATCCTAAGCTTACTTCTAACTTAAGCTTAGCTCCAGCCTTAGTTTAACTAGGCATACTTAGTGTTCTTATCTTGTCTTAAGAGTCTTGTGCCTTTAGGAAACTTCGTCCTAAGCTTATTTGTATATTACTAAACTAAGCCGTTACTCTGCTCTATCGGTTATTATCTATTATAGGTCCTTAAGCTTGCCTTATCTCGTCTTAAGAATCTTAGTTATCTTATATCTTATCTTAAGAGTCTTAAGCTTTTAGCCTTTTGCCTTTATTAAGTGCTAAAGTGGCTCGCTGTCCTACTTCTCTTATGTCTTATAAAGCAATAGACATTATATCTAGTGGGGTCTTAATCCCTACTAATGTTCCCTGTTCTGTAGTGGAATTATCCTTTACCTCTAGTATAATATCTCCGATAGCTACGCGTTCCTAGTAAACCGCTTCTATTGCCTTATTGTTACGAAATGCTTTACCTTTATTAAATTTATCGTCCTTAATGTCCAATCTGCGAGCTAGTTTATTAGTTCCTTTATATTCTACTAAATGTGGCTCCTATAGCTAATAGCTTGCGCTATACTTAGCGTCCTTATAAATTTGGTATGCGTTATTATAATAAAACGCGAAACTTTTAATTAAACATTCTTTTGTTCCTTGTAGTATATTATTGTCCCTTTATACGTATATATTGTCTACTAGTCTCGTCCCTTTTACTACGTAGTAACTCTACCTACTTCTATAGTCTTTAACGTAATAACCCTATTTTCCGTAATTTATGCAAGCTCCTTCTTTAAACCATTTTTCTTGCTATAGAGTCCGCCTAAACGTCTTCTACTGTTAAGATCCCTAATTTGGCCTCTGCTCCCTAGACCTCTAATTACTTAATTCTTATCCTCTAGGTTTCTATAGTTGTTTACTCCATCTCTTATAGGCTTCTTTAGTACTACTTAGGTCTATTAGCTCTGCGCCATACTATAGTTTTTAACTTAGCTTTAGTCGTTACGTACTCTACGCCTTATATAACTATAGAACTCTATCCTAACCTCTCTTAGCCTGTTCCCTTTAGTAGATCTAATTATTAATCTTAATCGCTTAATTTATTAGTTCCCTTAGGGTGTCCGCATCTTCTATTAGGATAATTACGTCCTAGACTTTAGCCTTAAGTCCTTATTTATACTATACTATAAGCGCCCTATTATTCTACTCTACTTACGTTACTAATATCTAGAACTACGTTGTATATTTAATTACTAAGGTTCGTTATATAATGTCTTAGAGTTTTCTTTCCGCTATAGTTACTACCTCTAGGTTTCTAAATATTTGTATAAGTCGCTCTATAAATTTATTCCAGCCTAAGAATATAAACCGTACCTTTTGGTTTATAGTTGTTATTCCATTTACCTAGATTTCCATAAGGTAAGGCTTAAACTATTTAAGTGCTCTTCCTATTAAGAATAATCCCGCATACGCTATTTAATCTATAGGTGTTGCCAGCTTTGCTCCTTCTTGCGTAACCTTAAAGTGTATTTACGTAAGAAATCCTTTAAGCTTTAACTTCTCTCCTAAGAATCTTTTAATTAATAGTAACTTAACCTTTGCTGCGCCTATCCCATTAATCCTATTTTCCAACATCGCATTATTTTCTATTAACTAGTTAACTATCTCTTGTAGTTGTCCAACCGTTACAGGTTGCTATAAGTTAGTGTTTACTATACTAGTGTTGTTACCTAACCTCAAAGTAGTTGCCGCCGTTAATGGCGTTGTGGTGGCTGCTTTTAGTAGCATGTTGTTTAACTTACTATATTTAATACTATAACCGTAGTAGTAATTATATAACGGAACCTTGTAGTAGGAACTACAATAGGCTCGTTAATGGGCTGGTGTATAGGAAATGCAAAGATAATAGTTAAACAACGTAATAACAACTGGTGGAGTAGTTGCCCAATAGATTAACTCCAATTGTATTCTAAAAATTACTATAAGGAAGGAACTATCTAGGTAGGGACTAAGGGTCCTTAAATACACAACCGTACTCCTATAAAATCCTTCTTATACGTAATATATGTGTGCTCTGTCTGCTCTGTCACGGATTATATAGATTATATAGATTATACAGATCATATTATGTGACCTCGGTTACCATTCATCACATAGTTCTATCGGCTCCATCCTAGACCGTGCCTAAATCAACCAACTAGCTTCTTCCGACTCTTCTCCAAGTAGTCGTAACATCGTACTTAAAGCGTCCGTAACACCTCTATTATTCCCTCTACTTCGCGCTATTTGTCTGTATTGTTTACCTCTTTAGGTATTATAGGATCCTTCAGATTTAATAACGCAATAACGGCAGTTAATTAATTAAGCTGGAAAGAACGAAGACCGTAATATTTGTTGGCTTAATATCTATTTTAGGCGATAAACTCCTAGTATTTAAAGGCTCTAAATAGGATGGCTAGAACGTTACTGAATATCTTTATGGCATTAGCGTATATAATAATATTTAAAAGAAAGGTTTAAAGATCTTTGGGCTGTTTTATAGTAGAAGGCGTCGGTATAGGTATAGGTTTGACAGTAAGGTCTACCTCTTTAGGCGCTTTAGAAGCGTTCTTTGCAGTATTCTTAGGTGCTTTGGCTCTCCTCCTGTGCGTTATGGCGCTAACTGAAATAGGAAATAATATAGGCTTTGAATGGCTTCAAAAAATAGGCGATAGCGATATATTAGTATGGAGGATGGGTGGTGGCATGCGCGAGTACAGAAAAAGGGTTCAAACAGGTGAGGATTCGGCAAATTTCTGTTTTTGATTATGGTTTCTGACATTTGATCGTCCTTTTCCGAAGCGACTGTAGCGTAGAAATTCGCGCCTTAGGCGGCACGGGTCCATACATGGCCTTGCAGCTTCTTTCGCTAGCCTTAAACTTTCCTGTCCTATTCAGACCAACTGCAGGCCGACACGGTAGCTGCGGGATGACAAAGCGTACTCGGCCGTCCGCTTGTTGAGTTCTTCGAATAACTCATGTCTTTACATTTCATCCAACTTAACAAAATGGATCCAGCGTCAGCTATCGGCCTTACTGGCGCCATAATTGGCGCTATGGATGTTATCTCAAGAAGCATCAGCTCCTTGATAGATTTACAATCTCGATACAAGAGTGCAGACCTCAAAGTCAACCTTCTTATTAGACAGCTTTCAACTCTTAAGGCTGCTCTTAACCAGATTGCCGAGCTGATCGATGCTAACCTCGTTGCTGTTCCACGACACCAACAACTCGTGGACGATCTTAAAACCTCGGTAGACTGCTGCGAAGCTGTAATTTGCGCTTTAAATGATCGGCTTTGCTCTTTGCATAGAAATGAAGTTAACGGCTTAGATACGCTGAACAAAGTCCGGTTCGTGTGTGACGAAAAGACTATGGATTATTACCAAAATCTCTTGGGCAACCAAATCAATGCGTTGAGCCTCTTTCTTATGGCGCTGCAGTGGTCAGATACTATTCTCTTCTAATTTGATACAGAACTTTCAAAAAACTAACGAAATAAAGCCGGTCCCTATTCGAGCAGGACAGTATCTTGCAGAGTAGCGAAAGTCGTCGTTTCATTGAACGGGTGAAAGATGATACTTCATCACTACTGTGGTTAAGAGACGCAGAATCATGTGGCACGAGGAGGAGCATCGCGACCGAGAATCTTGAGCGGTTAGACGCAACATTTGATTTCGATCCTGAACTTTTTAGCTCAAAGGTTTACCGAACGGCAACAAGATCTTGTATGACGGACTTGCTAGGCCGTGAGCGTAACAAGGGGCAACCCACCAATTCAGTTTTACGACCCTCTAAGGATTCCTATCACTCAAGAGAAACCGATCAAGATGAGGATGTAGAGTTTATAAAAACAGGTGACGATGAGGAGGTTGACTCCATAGAAACACACTCAGTAGCAGCGTGGTTAGTTGCCCGACGTCTGGATCGTTAAGGTTTAGACGGCCGGGTTGGCCTCTTAATTAGAGCCTTTGGATTGCCTGATAAATAAGATCCGATTGCAAACGTATACAGACGGCGGATAGGGCTGTATGGCTTAGTTTTAAGCCTTTTAAGGTATGGTTTAGGGATAATTTAGGGGGAAATAATGAATGCACGGACAGTGCACAGACCAAAAACAACGCGAACGCGTCCTTTTACCTCTTTACGCGTATCTAGACTATCAGTCGGATCCAGTCCAGATTAAGACAGATAACTTCATGGGCTAACTGGATTAGGCAGCTAAAATTTGGACGATCAATCGGACGACGGTTAGCCTACGAACTGGCCGCTTAATCGACCACGCTGCTCAGTAAACACAATTCAGCCTCCTAATACCCTTCAGAGTTCGAGTTTTCAGGGACAGATTAGATTCATGGAGCAAATCTTCATACAAAAGATATAAAATATGCCTTTATTGCTAAACCCGCAAGACATCGTGAGGGGAGTTGAGAATGAACCCCTTGAATTGGTGGGGTTCAGCTTTTCGAAGAGCGGTAAAGCTACACCTTCGAATTCAGTATGTCTACGTTACGGAGAATATACAGACAACGAGTGTAAAGATTGCAAACTTGATGTATTCTATTATGTTTCACAGCATGCAGGCTCTCTTGAAGGCAGTCGAATATTTCCAGCTTGAGGACGCAAAACTTTGTCGCGCAGTGCAAGCGTTGGCTGTTCACTGCCAATTTGTTACTTCTTCTGCGGACTATACGCCGCCTTCTGAATTTGTTGGCAGTGTAGGGGTATTATGGGAATCCCCGAGGGTCCGGGAAGCATTAGAGAAATCTCACGATTTTTGTTCATTTGCCTATGCTAAAGAGTATGTATATGAATTCAATACCTTGAACTTTACGAAGAGGACTCCACTAAACAGTTTGATCTAGTTACCTCGAGTCTATACGTCGCCTTGCTCTGCCAGAATACCTGCCAATTATAAGCTCTCGTCATTGGACCGTGGAGCGGTATAAGGCGATATTCAACATTTCCCAGTCCCTCGTTATTTTTGATGTGGGGGATGCTACATCTGAGCGAATGGTATGCGCCGATGATCACTACGGAGTAAACAAATTTATCCTTCTGGTTGGTATAGCTGCCTACGATGTGGTCTCTTAGGTACGTGGGGTCTTTAGGGAATTTCGCAATGAGACCTGGCTGGTTAGGGCTCTCGAGATGCTCGGTTACGTTTGCGGTTCGAGCTGGTTTATGGAGATCGAGTTGTCCTATTCCTCGACAGGGCAGACCAGTTGGAGCGCAAGCTCGCAAAAATTTCCGTGAAAAAACCACTTTCCTGATTACAATGGAGATCCAACGGACGTTGAAGAAGTAAAAGCATAATTTTGCGAGAGATTTTTGGCTTGCTTTAAGTGGTCGAACCTGGTTACTGTTTTTTTTACTGCATTTCGGCGGAAAAGAGGCTTCCAGCTTTAACTTGTGCTTCGATCGATCAACAGTGTTGTGCGCAAGAGTCTATCCAAGACTCCTGATAATCATTGGACGAATTTCAACGGGTTAAGGGATATTGTGAAGTGGCCTGGTGGGTTGGTTTCTTGTTAGAAAAACCCCATGAAAGATAATGCCAACTGGTTTTCTTTCCCGCGGATATGACTGTAAATTCAAAAGACTTCATTGTTTTCCTGCGCAAATCCCGAATCTCTTTTTAATCTTGGTGAGCCAATAAAAGTATCTGAATTAGCGAAAGACGCCCAATGAAATCTAATCGTTAACTAAGCGACCTTAGCGTAGGACTCCAACGGGTTAAGGGATAGAGACGAAACTACCGATTCAAAGCGCAAACTATTAGGAAGTATATTTAGATTCACGCTATCGGTCGTTCAGACTATGGTATTTTATTACTCCATCCTTCATCCATTCTGCCCAGCCCACTTAACTCCCTTCAAACCTCACCTACCGACTCCTCGCGCTTCACATAGACCAGCACACACAAACTCCTTGCTCACCCCCTCCTTGTAGAAAGCAACCCGCACCTCGTCGACGCTGTACTACACCCACCGGCACGGCAGCTATGCCACCGCCTGGACGTACGAGTAATGCTTGAGGGCGACGTCACGCTAGTGCAGGTAGGCACGTAGCAGGTTTGGGTGTCTTGGGAATAGAGGGAAGCGGAGGGAGTAGTGGTAGGCTGAGGGGGTGGCTTACTGTTCACGAGATCCGTTTCTTCGGCCTCGTGACGAGGGGCTGCAGTTAGGGTGGGCTTCAGCTCCCTGTTGACCTCGTTTTTTCGTGTTGGGCATGTTGCTGGAGCTGCTTGGGGAGGGCTTAGCTTGAAGTTAGCCTGGGTTGGTTGAGAATGCTGGGGAAACGGTGGAATGAGGCTGCACCTCGTGCGTCAGAATTTGTTGCGCTTAATTCCCATCACGCATTTCTTCCGCAAAGCTGGCCCATTTAGTCCCTCCCTTTCGCAATTGGTGCCCGGGAGCAAACTTTAGCACACGCAGAGATACCTTAAAGAAAAGCCTTGATATTGCAAAAGAGCGGAACCAGCCAAACTCTCAAACTAGCCATAATCATTTTCAAGCATATATCCCATAACTCATAACCACAACTCAGCCCCACTAAAACCCTCTCCTCCCACTCCCCGGCGGCATCGGCAAAGCCTTCTCTCCACCCCTACCCCCACCCCCACTCTCAAGCTCAACCGCCCCACCACTAACCTCCCTCACTGAAAAGCCCTGCTCCTGCTCCTTCCACCCCGGCGACTTAGGCGCGCCGTACGGATCGTACGTTATCGGCGGCTGCTGCATGACGACTGGCGGCACCTGCTGATAGCCACCATATGCATACGGTTGCGGGTGTCCAGGCGCCTGGCCGCCGGCCTCGGGCTCGAAGCTGAGCGTCTTCTTCTCCCGGCCGCGGCCGCAGCAGTTCTGGACCAGGACGGTCGCGGCGGTGAGGAGGAAGAGGAACCTGACAGATCGCGTCAGCACGCTCCGAGAACTTTAGGAGAGAAAGGGATGGGACGGGACGGGGATGGGAGGAAACGGGAAGGCAAGGAAGAGGATGGGATACGATGAGGAGGAAAAGGGGCGGGACAGTCCGACAACTCACCAGCTCAAACCCCCCGAAACCACATACGCCTTGCTAACCGGACAGATGCGCGCGAACGCGAGCAGCTCGGGCGCTGCGACGTCGAGCAGGATGCAGATGGGCTCGAGTTCGAGCGCCAGGCTCACCACAGCCCAGAACGCGCCCATCATGAGCAGCATCGTCAGCAGCTCGAGGATGATCAGCAGCGCGCGCGATGCGATGCGCCAGCGGAACTTGGTGGCGAGGGAGAGGAAGAGCAGCGCGGCGACGACCCAGATACCCTGGTGGGGAGAAAGAGAGGCGTTAGTGTGTGCGTGTGTGTTGTTGGGGGGGGGGGGAGAGCGTACGACGAAGAGGGCGAACCAGTCGCGTGTGGGGACTTTGATGAGCGAGTCGAAGAATTTCTGCCATATTTGCTCTTTTGGGGAGCCGTGGAAGAGGTCGTTGATGATTTTATCGCCTTTTTGGCGGACGGTGTTCGCGGTGTGCACGACTGGGAGAGGATGTTAGGTCGGATGGAGTACTGGGTTCGTTGAGAAGGGGAATTAAGGGGGAAGGGCAAACCCCATGCGCTAATGCCTATGATTATGACGGCGCAGACGAGTTGGAACAGGCGCAGCGTGACCATAAGACAGCTTCCGCAGCCCATGATGAGATGGTTCTAGCGGGGCGGGAAATGAGTGAGGTTAGGGATTTGCCGCGCGAGATTCGCTTTCAATGGGATTTCACTTTGCTTCTAAAGAGATCCATCCGAAGAATTGCCCGGAGAGGAAGCATATATAAAGAATTCTATCAGCTCGAGGCGTGGTGGCCGAAACATGGACGGGTCGGTGATGTCGCAATTGAGGTAGTCAGACATGCGGGCCGTGCAAGAGAAATGCACCACACGATCCGCACTGGGCGCCTCCGCGACCAAACGCTGATACTTCGAAATCGATAGGCTGATCGCGAGTGTAAGAATCGTGGGTTGTTGGTGTATATAAAATACAAGGCCTCATTTGAAGGCCAACTTTGTATAATACGCAGAGCATGAGGAAGGCGTTCGTTCTCTTACACGAGGCGATTATCGGGGTTCGTTGCTGGAATGGGTCTGGTAGGAGTTCGGACGATTTTCTTGTTGTGTTGATGAAACTTAAGTGAGGCAGTCCACCTTTGAGTGTGCCGCTCACCTTTGCCCCAATTCGCGGCAGTGGCTTGGCAGACTCGGGACGAACCATGTCAAAGCGGCCCCGCACCCCAAATGAGCTTTGAACCACGCCAACGATAGGCTATAGCGAATAGCTAAGCCGCGACGAATAGATAACGCCTTTTTTTGCTTTACATCAAACTCTTTGTGCACATCGAAGCTGACGGGTATCTTGTATATCAAAGTGATACGTAGAACGCCTGAGGCGCGGCTTTTATAAACCTTTAGAAGCATTTACGAAATACTGAAAAGGAAAATGGGTATCTGTTGCTGATTGACCGCAAAAACAAATGGAAAAGAGATAATGAACGATGCTATACTCCTATCCCCACGTTCGCCGTGTCGCGTGTATGACCCAGCCGAAACCCATAGAAAGGCTCGTAAAGATTGCAAACAAATGAGAAACATCAACGGCCGTGTATCCGAACTGCTGAGCTGCAGGGTATCAAATATCTGCGTCTAAACATAGGTCTGTTAGTACGTTGCCTATTTGCTCGATTGCACGCACCACTCACCTGTTCGTACTTGAAAGCTTCGCTAGCTCCAATCATCCTGCCTTCTATATCAACCGCTGCTACTGTAATATAAGATCCTAAGTTTCGGCTTAATTCAATTCTTGTCTCGAACCCAGCCTTCGTCGCATTGATGACCGGTTGCCAGTAGTCGCCATCGTCATCGCCATCGCTGGACTCTCCGTGTCGATAACCCATTGATGCGCTTCAGTTGCACCGTTCCAGCTTACGTATGCCACGTCATCTACAATAACCAAGCTTGGTTTTGTCGTAGGATGTCCGGTCCAGTTGAATTTCATCACCCGATAGCTCTGCACATCGTCGCTGTGGAATCGACTGGTAGACCGAAGTGAGTATCGCATAGCATGACTCCATTGGGTGCAAATTCGGTGAATGCGGCATCGTACCCGTAGCCTACTGGCACGTCGCCATTCGGGAGGATTTGCATCGAACCTTGCGACTAGCTAAGAATCTGCTGCGAGTTGATGTACTGAGAGACCAGTGTCGCCGTCATGTTTTTGGTGTCAATGGCTACCTTCATCGCCCGGCTGAACTGCGCATTCTCTTCCCGGTTTGGAGCTTGAGCGCTATTGTTGAACAGACTGATTGACGTGTAGTTATCGTGCCAGCGTGCGACATGTTGGTAAGCAAAGTCCGTTGCCCTGCCTTCGGAGAGATAGATGAACTCGTTACGGCGCCCACCAAGAACCCAGATGACGGAGCTAGTAGTGCCATTGATCTAGGTGAGTGTGCGTACATAGCGAGCGGAGACTAGGCAGTTGCTCTATGGGTCTTTTTCGACACTGCGATGCGAAAGAAGTCCCAAGGGTCGCCGCGACTTCCTCGGTCATCGACGGAATGATACGAGTCGGTAAGGATGTAATGTTCTGATGCACGCAATTGAAAGATCAGCTCTCCGTTCTCGATATTGATCTCCTGGAAGAGGCTGTCCCGGATACATCCATTCTGAGACCCTCCAAAGACCGTGAGGTCTGCTGGATAAACATCGTAGACGGCTATCAATGCGGTGCCGTCTTCGGTAAAACGGAATTCGTGGAGATCGCTTTCCGTCCCTGACGCGGCGTTGATCTTGGCTACTTCTTTGTATGTTAAATTTAGCTAATGCTTAATTAGTATAGATGCTTGGTTTCTAGAGAAATGGCTTAAAAGCAACTGGTGGATCAAATATATCATACAGGTTACACATCAAAGAGTGGTATTTGTTATGTACCATGTAACAGTGACCAGCGCCACGTCCCCCACCGCATCATTGCCAGCCCAAAAGTCAAGTACTGTTGGCTTTGGGCCATCAAGTTATATAACTGCCAAGCGAGTCAAGGATTATCGGACCGCGGGCATCATCAACTACAACGAAGCCTCTCAAGTTGAACATGATGTACGACCCGTCGTCGCATCTTGAATGCCTAGTTATAATATTAAGGTAGGGCGCAACGACGTTTGAGGAGAAAATTCCTGAACTGGGTAAGAACCGTAGTCACCGTTCTCGAACCGCTGGTCTTTGAAATATGGAGCTGTATCAGCCACGATATGGCCGAGATCCTTGAGAAAGAGAGATAGTAGGATCGGTTTTGGAAGGAGAAATAGTTTTGAAAACATGAAGCAAGGAATGGCATTGATGGCGGATTCTGAAACTAGCGAGTTAGACCTTTGCAAAGACAGAATGCAGAACAGCTAAAGGATAGAATGAAGCAGGAGAGAACAGACAAGATGGGGAAGTTGGTGCTATAGCGAGAACCATGTAGCTTAAGTCAGGCGCTCTCAGGGCCCTGTAAAAAGTGCCGCACTAGAGCATCTTGGCATCAGCGAAGAGCATTGGACACCCGGGAGTGGCCACCACAGGAATTGCTGCAGCATCGGGGATAAAAACGCAGAATTAGTGCAGAGAAGGCCCCTTGAAGCGCCTGTTTGGCATGATCTGCTTACGATCTTCCTGGATGGCAACATGGGAAAGGAAGGCGTCCCATCTTCATTTACAGAGGGAACTGGCCTGGTGGGCGTTGGCCGGGGTTAAACATGTCGCCCAATAAATACTCTCTTTAGGTACACTTGAATTCAACGGTAGAATCCTGGAATGCCCAGATTGATTATCTCTTGCAGCAGCGGGGCTTTAGGGTGTAGAGCACGCAGCTTGGGTGACCCTGATTCTGCAACTTGATCAATCGGATAAAGCGGAACCCGGCCGCGTACTGTTGAGGAAGCGCCTCTTCAGAAGGCAATGCTGCTCCTCTTTTAACCTTATGGCTCGCAATAAGGAAGACGCGTACGTGGCTGGATATCGTCTCGGGTTATTAAAGTAGGTCAAGCGTGAGGAATGAGTGCATGCGCGAGACGCAAAAAAAGTGGCGGGTCAGTAGCGATGGCACATGTCGAAATGGCCCGAAACACGGCCTTCTGTCTCAAGTCATGGCTGCTGAATCACTGTCACAATTAGTGTCGCCATGGTCGTCTGAAAGCCTTCGGACTTCGTTGAAGCCATGAAGAACTGGAGAACAAACCGAGACCTCGTAGACGCCACTTCGCACACATTGGAGACGCTAACTAGTTTCCTAGAGTGGCAGAAGCCAGAGAAAATGGCTGGCTGAAACGCTCTCCACCAGTGTTGTAATCTAGCGACTTGGCACCTTAGTAGCTGCCGAGCCGGTCGCTTGGAACCTCCTACGGAAGTGAAGGTCGCATGCTTCATTTTCAAGCTACTTCTCCTGCCAAACAGTGAAAACATCTTTTTAGCTTTGCGCCTCTGTTGACGCCTTTGTTGAAGCCTTCAATAACGGCCTGACATCCCCGCTCCGGGCTCACCCATATCCAGCCGATCAACGCCAGTGAGAGACCCCAATCTTCAAAATTTAGCAGAGGCATCTTGGGATGTCTGCATAAGTGTCTTGGTAAGGTATAATTAACCGGCTTTCTTTGAATAATACACCGTCTCGGCGCATCCGGTTGAAAGCGCGTGTTGATCACGCTAACCAAAATGCGTACATTTGTACCCAAAAGTGGGTAAAAATACATTGAAATGGCCGTGCTTATTACTTCAAAAGGTATAAATTCTACCGTTTGATCACCAAGATCGACACGCGCTTTCAATCGGAGTTAACAAGGCGGTGTAGTATTGAGATTCGGCTGGTTGCTGGCTTCTCCGCCAACCTGGCTCAATCCTTGCATTGTCAGCTGCATTTCTTCAGCCTTAGGACCGATAAGTCTGGTCGTGGTTGGAGGCCAAGATGCTAAGTTACCCCTCAGTGACGAGCTGATGGAGGTTTCCGTTTCCATAAGAAAAAGCTATCCCCGTCTAGTTCAGCTATCGAGACATTCCTAGCCATCCACAGCCCTTTACATTCCTTGTCTTGTGTAACAACAGATCCGGTAGGATTCTATGAACTTCAAAGAAACACGAATTTCGAGCTCTTTTTTTTTGCGTCCTGGCCTAATGAACGACAATGGGAAGGTCATATTTTGGGTGCAAAATAAACGAATCTTCTTATGGTTGTGGCAAAGGATACCGACTATGAGCAAGCTGACACAAAGCGCCACAATTTATACGATCAGCGGTCAGCCCACAGCCGCCTGATAGGCAACGGTCGAATGACTTCATTTTCAAGTTGCCTTGTCAGCCCGCCTTGTCTACTTCGCATCGAATACAAAAAGGCCCAACGCCTGCTCGGAAAGGCTCTCGACAGGAACATCCATCTGCTAAGAGCAAGGTCTATCGTAAATTATGGCCCCACAGGCTCCAACCCCTCCTAAACCAGCAAACCTCGAGCGGACTCACATTCTTCAGGAGATCCTGAATCACGTCGATAATTATGCCGAGACATACGACAAGGTCGACTATTCTGCTCTCAAGCAAGAAGTCTTGAAGCCTGTTCTTGCCGACCACTTCAATCCAGAGACCCAGCTTCGAGGGTTTCTCAAAGCATTCAGGCACACTCTGGCCTACAAAGCTGCCTTCGAAGAAATCCCAAGCCCAGAGCTAAAGGCCCAGATCAATGCTTTCATAGATGACAAGCCTGCGAAGGAGGTTGTGGGCGACAAAGAATTCCATCTTGTCTCACACAGGAGTCCACCAGTCGTACATCATTTCTCGCTTCTGAATGAGCTCAAGAAGTTGGTAATTGGTGAGATCGAACTGAAGACAGCGATTCAGGATATATTCCACCCTAAGCATAAGCATGTCAAGGATCTTCCGATCATCTATGAGGATGCGGGAAAGAAAAAGATCATGGAGGTAAGAAGAAGAGATTGCTAAGAGTCTCAAATAGGCTCGGATACTCAACTTAATTTATCTAGACATTCACTGATGTTAGAGCAGTGCTATAGCGAGGTGCCATTCAGTAACTGGGGTTCCACGGTCAAGAATACTCCAAGATTCACCTTTTTGCCTACGACAGTGCTTGGCGTTCAGAATGTGGTCAGTTATGCTTCAGCCAACAACTATCGCGTCAGATGCGGCGGGTACCGCCACAGCTGGTCATCGATTTTCTCCCAAGATAATGAGATATTCCTCTCATTCGTTAGCTTGGACGTGGTAAACAATCTCCCGGATCCCATGTCGATTGCTCCGGGCGAATACAACCCAGCAACCGTATCTGAGCTGAAGACGATTGAGCTGAAAGAACAGAATGCGCCCGGAAAACGTCTTTGCCGAATTGGCGTCGCTGTGACTAACGAGGAATTTAGAAGATGGGCTGTTGCTAACAAAGACTGGTCTTTGCCGGCCGACGTCATTCTCGTTGAAGTCACTGTTGGCGGTGTTAACGCTCCTATCTGCCATGGCGCGGGTATCGGGAATAAAACGATATCGGACTACGTTCGCCGCATCGAGTACGTCGATTGCCACGGCGAGCACCGCGTTGTGGACGACAAGTATCTTATTAAAGCAGCAGCCGGAGCCTTTGGTCTACTCGGAGTTGTAACGCATGTTACTATTGAATTAGACGCAATGACCTACGCAGTTATGGTTGGTTTCTTCTCTTCATCTCATCGATGATTGCATTAATCTAAATCATTATTAATAGGAACCGCTCAAGGTTGACATCGGATTAGCCATCCCACCGTAAGCAATCCTTGGCGAAGTTATAGAGTAACGAAGTATGCTAATGAACCTTGTAGATTAGAGAAGGAAGACATCCCGCAGGCTCTCCGTGAAGGATGGTTTCACGCAACTGACGCATCACAACAGATCGCGGCAGCCACAGCAGAGTTCGAGCGACGCGCGGCGAACGACTACTACAGCGAGTGAGCCACCCCCGAAACTCCAAACCCCCATCTCCCTCACCAACTTACTAATCACATTCCTAAGGTGGTTCTGGTTCACGTATCAGAAAAGGGCGTGGGTGAACACATTCAACACCACAACCGACCCTATCGGCTTGACCAACTACCCCGACGACGCTAACGTCTTCCTGCAATGGATCCAAAACTGGCTCGGCGGCGTCCTGATCTCCATCCCCTTCTTCAACGCCATCCCCGGCTACTGGCAAGCCCAGCTCGTCGCGACAATGGGCATGTCTGCGCTGCCGCCCACACTGGGCGAGAGCGCGACACCGACCATGAAGACTCTACTCCCCAACGCGCTACACTTCCGGCGCGGCATCCAAAACATGCCGGTGCGTGACATGGAGTTCCAGATCCCGCTACCACCACGACGCGATGACCCAAGCAAACCCGACTTCAGCATCGTGCAGCGCGCATGGTGGGACGTGATCAAGCTCGTCTACGCGGATGCCGGCAAGGAAGACCCATCCTCGCCGATGCGGCTGACACTCGAGCTGCGCATCATGGGCGGCAGCGACATGCTGATGGCGCCGCAGAAGGGCAACTCGCTCGGCACGGCCAGCATCGAGATCCTGACGCTGCCCGACGCCGTCGCCGACGACGAGTGGACTGAGTTTGCGCAGAAGGTCGCCGACGTGTGGACGGGCTACGGCAGCGGCACGCTCAACGTGCGCCCGCACTGGGCCAAGGAGTGGGAGACCATCCGGTTCAAGGGCCAGGAGGCGCGGACGTATCTGAAACACGTCGCGTACCCGGCGCAGATCAAGGAGTTCAAGGCGGCGCTGGCATTGATTGGGAGCCAGCAGGGCTGGGCGCTCGAAGACCTCCAGAAGCGGTTTTCGAACGAGCTGTGGGACAAGATGGTCTTTGAGCCCTGAGGAAGCTGGGGGGGAGCGCTGGGTAGACCGAAAAGTTTGAAGGGGTGAATGTATGGGTCGCTATCCCCGCCTTTTTCGCACTACCCTTTCCCGGCTCCGAAGAGGTGCTGTTATGCTGTCGCGTTAAATCAGAAACTCTTCTCGCTGGCGTTTGCGTGTCTGGGGGCAGCGTCATGTAGCTTAGCATAAGCTTTAATTCTTCCTGCCGTAATATCCGACATCCGCTTTTGGCTTTGTGTACTGTGACACCATTTTTACTTTCTTACGGCGGTCATTGAATGCGCAAAATAACCGGCGTGAAGAATCGTGGTCTCTTGCCCCAGAAGTTGCAAAGCTCGGCCGAGACTGTTGCAGCCCGACCCATGCAGATCCACAAGACCGCCCTGGCCCTGGTCGAGTGGAGAGGAAAAGAGTGGCCCAACCCGCATTGCCGATTCGAATCTAGACAAGTGTGCCCAGAAGAGCAAAACCAAAAGAAAAGGTAAAAGAAAAAGTGAAAGAAGCAGAATCAATAGCAACGCAGTACGATTGTGGTTTGTATAAGCTGCTTAATACTCGATAGGCTAACCTTATACAAGACTGAACGCCAGCACTACACCCCGCACTGCGCCCTGTAAGAGTGCTCGGAAATACGCCGACATCAGTACCACACTCTATATTGGGTGCACGTGCTCGGTATCACCATAAGGGCCCAAATGACATATAAGCCCTGTCAAGTCTGTAACATCAAGCTTTACTGTCCACAAAAATACCGCTCAAACCTCCGCGAAGCGCTCTCCACGGCGCCGCATAGCCGGCGGGGCTGGTGTGCTGGAGGGACGAGAAGTGTGGGGCTGGACGACCGTTCGAGATTTGCGCATTGGAAGTTAATATCAGGCTGCCTATGCGGTCACGGATTACGTTGCAATGGAAAGGAAGTGTTACATCCGATGTTAGACACATTGGGAGGGAGGTCTGATGAGTGAATTCCTATTTGTTGCAAAAACTGGAGGAATGATGTACAGAGTAGTGATCCAATGGCCAGCAAACGGGATCAACAGAACCATGACCCGAAGGACTTTCGGTGTATTTGCTTGAATCGATGTCAGGCGCTATATAAGGGTCTTGTCTCACCAGGAAATCTGGGAAGTGTTTCGATTGTAACTCGTTCTTGATGCTAGAAGCACAGACCATGAATCAAATACTTAACTTAGGTTTGATAGGTGTGAGTTTTGCGTTTGTGCTGCTTGTGAGTTCCACCCTCTCTTGAACACTTACCTGATATCCCGCTGAGTGTGTCTAGAGCACCTACGCTGTGGCGAAGGTCGTCTACAACATCCTCTCTCACCCTCTCCGCAAATATCCTGGCTCTATCTTTGCAGCCTCGACCTCCATCCCCCTCCTATATGCCCGCGTCACAGGTAACATTGTTAAATGGACTCATGCTCAGCATCAACGCTATGGTGAAGTCGTGCGTGTCTCTCCCAATGAACTCAGCTTCATTGACCCGGGCGCCTGGAAGGATATCTACGGCCACCGCACCGCAGGGAAGCCGAATTTCCAAAAGGATATGAAGCTTTACGGTCCGGATCTCTTTGCTGGCGAGGAGGGAGCTGCAGGTATCGTGCGTGCCGATGACAGTGCGCATGGCCGACAGAGACGTCTAGTATCGCACGCCTTCTCGGACAAGGCGCTGAAGGAGCAAGAGCCGCTGTTTAAGCAGTACGTAGATCTGCTGGTCCAGAAAGTCAGCGCGATAGCGGAGAAGGATCCTACGGCCAAAATTAACCTGGTGGACTGGTACAACTTCACAACGTTCGACATTATGGCGGACCTCACCTTCGGCGAACCGTTGTACCTGCTGGATAAGAGCAAGTACTTACCTTGGGTTAGCGCTATTTTTGGGAGCATCAAGATGGGCACGTACGAGCAAGTCTTCGGGACAATGCCGTTCGTTAAATCGATTCTCAACAAGACGATTCCGAAGTCCGTCCTGGAGAAGCGCAAGCTACACATGTCACACACTATTGACCGAGTCAACAAGCGTCTCGCGGTCAAGACAGACCGGCCCGACATCTGGACGTATGTCCTCCGACACAGTGACTCGGACAGTGCAGCGCAGAAAGGCCTTAGCGGTCTGGAAATGTATTCGAACGCCGCGACTTTCATGGTGGCTGGCACTGAGACGACTGCTACCCAGCTGGGCGGCGTCACGTATCAGTTGCTAAAGAAACCCGAAGCCATGGCACGACTGGTCGCTGAGGTGCGAGAGGCGTTTCCGACCAAGGAAGATATTACGATGGTGGCGCTGGCGCGGTTGGAGTTCCTTAATGCGTGTCTAGAAGAAGGGCTGAGGATATATCCGCCGGTGCCGCTCGGACTGCCGCGTATCACGCCTACGCAGGGCGCAGTCGTGTGTGGAAAAGAAGTTCCCGGTGGGGTGGGTGCTTCTTCATGATCGACATTTAGGACAACGGCTAACTTTGACCTTCAGGCTGTCGTCTCGTTACCACAGTATGCAGCTTACCATTCGCCTTCAAATTTCAAGAACCCAGATGACTTCATTCCGCAGCGCTGGTTGCCGGAGGCAGAGAAAGAATTTGCGGGAGATAATAAGAATACACTGCAGCCCTTTTCGTTCGGCCCTAGGAATTGTGTGGGGAAGAAGTAAGTGCTTCCATCGCGCCTTCATCGTTATAAAGCCGAGATTGGAAAGCTCTCTTCGGCTCTCACTACGTTCCGTTGCTCCCCTGCTGACTCTAGCCAGTTTGGCATACCATGAAATGCGCCTGATGCTTGCGACAGTTCTGTGGAATTTTGACCTGACCTTCTGCGAGGAGTCTGATAATTGGCCGGATCAGCAGTGTTACAGTCTCTGGGAGAAACACCCGTTGTTGGTTAAATTAACACCAATCCGCCGGACTTGATTGATTTCTAAGGTATAAGGTCTGTTTGGGGATAGAAGAGATATGGTATCTTTTCAAGGGAATTAACAACGACAGAGTAGTAACGACTTATGAACAACTTCATTTAATTCTGCGCTGACAACTGATCACTTGATATGGAACAACAGGGATAAATTTGGTTTACGAAGTATGTGTAGCAAATGAACGTCCATCCATTCTATGAATCAAATGCGAATAACTTAATCATCTGAAATGGGCTGCAAGATGAAAGACTTTGGTCCTACAGTTGTTTCAATAATACTACAGTTTGCTTAACGTAAATGATACTTTTTATAAATTAAAAATTAAAAATTATAAAATTTTTATAATATAGTAAAAGAACATACTTTTATGTATATTAAATATTATTAAATATACTTATAGATAGTATAGAAAGGTGTATTTTGCTGTATCAAAGAGACACGCTTATTCGAACCGTCTTGGGACGTTGGAACTGCTCCTAGGCTCAGGAAACAGTCCGATTCAGTGGAATGACACTGCCGAACACTACCAAATATATAGTAGCAGTACCACCATATCCATAGAAGTTGAGCAGCAGAACACAGGAATGTCGTGGACGTGAAACTCAGTAAGTCGTTATCTCATAAATCAGACGCTCCGTAGTAGAAGTTTAACCGAACGCGCCGAACTCAGTTAGGTCAGAACATGCTTGGTTGCGGGACACGCTTATATCTATCACATATCGGGGGGGCTGATTTGGCGCGGTTACGACCCGGGTTAATACGAGGTTAGGGCCACCCCTACTAATAACGCGCCCGAACCCCGCACGAGGTCGCGCAGCAACCGCCCCCGAGTACTTTCGCACGCGATTTTAGGCGAAAAGGTACATAATTTGTGTTAAATTGGTACTTCTAGACGGTCGCGTAATGTTACTCTAAATTTACAACACCTAAACGGGCTCTATTCCTACATTAAGGCGTCTTAATCACTATAGTACAGTCCTATATTAAGACGTCTTAGTTACTAGAGTATAGTCCTATATTAAGGCGTCTCGGTTGCTGCGGTGCAGCCCTATATTAAGACATCTCGGTTACTAGAGTATATAGTCCTATATTAAGGCGTCTTGGTCACTATAGTGCAGTCCTATATTAAGACGTTTCGGTCACTAGTAGAGTCCTATATTAAGGCGTCTTAGTTACTACAGTAGTTCTATAGTAAAATAGTATTATATATATATATATACTACTTAATACGGAGCCTTTCCCTCCCTTTCCCTCCCCTACCTAGTAGTTAGATATTCTTATAAAGCTAATCTAAAGAACACTAGCCTCGTAGCTGTTCTAGCTAGTTAATAGCCTGTTTCTTATCTCTTACCATACCATCTTTTACGCGCCGTCTTATATCCTTAATTATTCTACGGCGACGGCTATAGAATATAGCCTTGCCGTTAACCCGCTAGCGTGCCCCCTAGCAGTAATTAAGAGCTTTAATTAACGGCCTACCTACTAGCCCTAAAGTCCACTTAGCCTAGAGCTAAAACACCAAATTACCACCCTAAAGCATTTTATATTTCCTTGGCGGCGCCTATAGGTTAAGGATAAATAGGAGAGGTTAAGCGTTAGCTTGCGGCAGCTGCGGTAGGGGTATAGTAAAAGCTTACGGCAGCTGCTACGGGGGTATAGTAGATGTTATAGTAGACGTTATAGTAGACGGCTAAGTAGGCTCTACGGTAGTAGATAGTTGAGGACCTTTTAGTATCTCTATAGGGGTCGGATATACGGGAGAGGGTTTATCTAAAGATAGAATCTAGCTGTTAACGCGTTTAGGAACAAACGCGGGTACGGGCATGGGTACGGGTACGGATATAGGTATAGGTATAGGGCCGTCTAAAGACGGACATACGGACTCCGTAGGCCCTATCTAGATACCCGTCTTCCCTTACTAGATCTATATAGGTGCGAATAATGCTAATAACCTTTCTATTTCGCTAAGGCGTTCTAAGATCGTCTATACGCGTAATTAAACCCCCTTTATCTCTAAGATCGCGGCCTTATATTTTAGCTTAGCTACGGCCTTATAGGCGGGCCAGTATTTCCGTATTATTATCTCGTCTGGCGTAACTACGCTAGCCAGTAAGCTTTCTACCCGCGCGGCAAACCTTTAGTACTCCTTATAGCCGAAGAGGAAGTCCTTCTATAGGGGGTAGAGCGGGAACTGCTTACGTAGGATTACTAAGTCCTGTAATAGGATTACCCTAAGCGCATGGAGGAGGCGTAGAAATCCTAAGCCCGTAAGGTCAAGCCGTACAACCTTATTATCGGCCTTCTCTAAATAGTAGGTCTCTATGTGTTTTAGCCAGACGTTAGTCTTAGGCCATATCTTTAAGTAGAGGGCCTTCTCTGGCACCTCTTACGCGCGGGGAAGAAAGTAGCCCTTTCCTTCCTTTGGGAAGCTGGCAATCGACTATATAAACGCGCGAGGTAGATAGCTAAGGTAGGCTCCTATTATTGCGTCTGTATTCTAGCGTCTAGCCCGTTTAATTTAGGTCTCCTTAATACCGCTAAGCTTAGCATGCCGGACGCTCTGCTTATAGGCGCTATAGGTCTTCTCCTTTAAGTAAATTCTTACCCCCTAGAATATCTTCTTATTCTATTTAAATTGCGTATAATAGCTTAACGGCTGTTACGGTACTTTAATACTACTAGGGAAGACGTATAGGTTATAGTAGTCCTCTAACTGCTGAAAGGATAGGAAGCTCTTGGCGCCGTTCTTACCCTAGCGGTTAAAGAAGTAGAAGGCTATTATAGAGAGAGGGTAGAGGATAGGGTTAGTATTGCGTATATAGCCTATATACTTAACCTTGCCGTATTAATTCTGCTTCCCCTATATTATTAACATAATTATATATAGCGCTAGCTTGTCTAGTTTAGGCCCTTTGTTCTCTAATTTAATAAGGATAAAGTTAGCAAGCTAAACGTCCCATCTACTCTTACCCTAGGTAATAATAGTATGGCCTAAGAAACGGGTTAGAAAACAATAGCCGTAAATACTCTATATAGACCATAATATATAAACCTAATAAATACTTAGCCGCAGTTTGAAGGTAAGACTTAACTGAACCCAGTATCTTAGAGCCCGTCTCTTAGCATTAAGTAATTACCTTTTTAAGCCCTTTAACGTCATAGCCGCCAGTAATTGTAAATAGGCCTTAATTAATAAAGTTAACGCGTTAAATCCGGTCCTTGTTATAGCGGACGCTGTCTAGTACTGCTAAGAGCTTCGCCCCCTATAGCGGCTGTAAGGTCTTACCTTCCAACTACTACGCGTAGAGCTTAGTAATAGCGGAGATGTAGCTATTTACAACTAAATATTAGACGGTCTCGTTAAATAGGGCGTCTAGGGCCTCCTTATCCTATATCTCTTTCTCCTTTATAGCTTCCTCCCCTGCGGCTATAGCTACCCCTGCGGCTGCCTTTCCCCTTAGTAGCCCTCCTGCGGTCGTCTTCTGCCTCTTCTTTACCCGCTCGCCATCTTTCCACATTTCTTTCCGTTTTAACTTCCGTTTTTAATAGCCAGCGGCCCGCGATTCTTAATTAATAACTTACTGCTCTAAAAATAAGTAAAGCTTATCTTCCGTTACCTAGGCGCTATTTGTATTGCCTTCTAGTCTTATACACTAGTCCTTCTACTTTTTCTGCTTTAGCTTATACGCCCTTATAGTATTCTTTAAGCGCTAGGCCTTATAAATATCCTATAGCCGTACTGTTTGGGCCTTAAATTCGTTCTGGAGGCTATAGGGGGAGGAGGCTAGGGGGGCTTTTATAGTAGACTATAGGGTAAGAAGATTCCTAAGAGACTTTATATCTGTAAGAGGTAAGGGGGCAAACGCGTAAGCGCGGCATAGGTAAA
>Ga0307515_10006549_pt1 | contig 23283 bp, 6 predicted proteins | sample 17_EM_MG_FD_194513 | JGI IMG/M metagenome (GOLD analysis project Ga0307515, IMG submission 194513) | Populus trichocarpa ectomycorrhiza microbial communities from riparian zone in the Pacific Northwest, United States - 17_EM | ecosystem: Host-associated > Plants > Roots > Unclassified | place... | reverse complement strand
CCCCCCCCCCCCCCCCCCCCCCCCCCCCCCCCCAGGCGTACTGGTGGGGGTAGGGATGGTGCGAGTATAAAGCTATGCGGATATTAATAATATCCGTATTGTTAAGATATAGATATTATACCTTCTTAGTAGGTGTTCCAGCCAGGCTATTAGCAGAAGCTAATTGCGTACGTTTTTTGCGCTAAGGTATAACTAGCTCTAAATTTAGTAAGCTTTTCTATATATATATTAGCTAACAGAATAATAGTATTCTATTAACGTATACTATTCTATATAACCTACTACTAAAACAATATCTTAAGCACGTACCTCTAAAAAAATGCCTGAGGTTCTACTTGTAAACGCGATATTTATAGCTATACTTCTCGTATAAAGTATATAGCGGATTACGTAGCTTACTAAAGCTACCCTTAATATTCTAAATGTATATTAATATCCGCTAGCGAGCTTTCTTTATACTTTCCTAAATACTAGCTTTTAGAGTATACTATTTATTCGCTAACGGCACTTAGATAGGAAGGCGCTTATTTATATTAGGAGTACTATAGAGACCATAAGGGCTATAGAGATTACGAGAATTAGCGTTATTAAGGTCTTTACCTTTATCGCTATTTAAAGATTTGCTATCTAAAGGAACCTTATATATAGTGTTTAGGTTACTATAAGAGGTAAATTAGTAGATAAGACGCTAAAATAGTATAACTAATATATACAATTTAATAGCTATCTTAAGCTTTATATTTATATTAGCAGCCTTTTTAGCCTACTTTTTAAGAAATAAAGATAAACGAGCCTTATTAAGCCTCTTTTTAAAAGTATTAGGCGGCGGTAGTAGAAAGGCGGATAGTAAAGTAGTAGATAGTAAAGTAGCCTATAGCAAAGATGTAGGTAGCAGAAAGGTATCCAGTAAAAAGGTAAGCGGGTTTTTAGCGGATTTCACTCTATCCTTATTATTGTTGTCTACCAAACCTTATAAAGAGCGCTTTAGTATATATTTCCTAAAATTATATTAGCTATAGGTATAATTTAGTATTAGAAAGCTTACTCTTTAGGAATAAAATCTAAAGGCTTAGTAAGAGTAGCTATAGCGTAATTAACAGTATTAAACTCCTTATTATTAACGTCGCGTATATTAAGTTCCTTAACCACCTAGTTACTATTATTTGTATTAATATCGTTTATAGATATAAATACAGGTATTATAGATAGTAGTATTTTAAAGAACAGTATATAAAACAACAATGATAAAGTTCGCGGTGCGGTACTATAAGGTGGAAGGTTAGTAGAGGAAGAAGAAGTACGGAGGTTAATTAAAGGTAAATATCCACACTACTAATTTTATTAAATTAGCTTACTAATAAATAATCACTAAATATAAGTATATATCCGCTAGCGAGCTTCCTTTATATTCTCCTAAGTACCAGCTTTTAGGGTATATCATTTATTTACTAATAGCACTTAAATAAAAAGACGCTTGTTTGTGTTAATATCCAATATTATAGCTTAGGCTATCTATATACTGTAGAGCTTATAAGGGCCATAGATATTATAAGAGGATAGAGGAGGGTTTTTAGGAGAGTCGGCGTTATTAAGATTACTCTTATTATTATCTAAAATCTCTAATATTTCTGTTAGGTTACTATAAGAGGTAAATTAGTAGATAAAATATTAAAAGAGTATAGCTAATATATACAATTTAAAGGCTATCTTATACTAAACATTTTATATAGTAATTTTATTAGCTTACCTCTTAAGAGAAGTAAAAGTATAACAAGGATTAAACTTTTTAAAAGTAGCAGGCGATAAAAAAAAATAGGTGGCTTAAAGATAGGCGGTAAAGAGGCAAATAGTAAAGAAGTAGACGGTAAAGAGGTAAGTAGTAAAAAGGTAAGCGGATTTCTAGCAGATTTTGCAATAACCTTATTATGGTGCTCTACTATATCCGACAAAGAGTGCTTTAGTATATATTTCCTAAAATTATATTAGCTACAGGCATAATTTAGTATTAGAAAGCTTACTCTTTAGGTAGAGATTCTAAAGGATTAGTAAAAGAAAGAGCGTCCTTAAAAGCGTCCTTAATTATTTTATCATTAATATCGCGTGTATTAAGTTCCTTAACTAAATAGCTATTAGACGTATTTAGAGGAATAAAAAAAGGCATTACAGATAGTAGTATACTAATTAATAGTAGATAAAATAATAATAATAAAGTTTATAGTGCGTTATTATAAGGTAAAAGGTTAGTAAAAGAAGAGGTATAAGGGTTAATTAAAGGTAAATATCCGCACTATAGATTTTATTGAATTAGCTTACTAATAACTAATTGCTATTATAGTGACTTACCTTAGTAAATATCAACTACCTTATATAAATTTATTTGTAACGCGTAAATCCTTTATAGTTAAGTTACTACTAATTAAAGTAAGTAGGCGCCGTTTAGTTAACTTACGAAATAATATTAATATAGAATTACCGCTTAGCTAAGGTGCTAGAGAAGGGTTATAAGCGGATTTCTCCCCTTTAAAGTGCGTAGATACGTCCTTTTATTTTCTCTTACTGCGAGGCGGATCTAATATTGGCTAAAAGGCTTAAGGTATAGTAGCCTGGGAAGAACGGATAATATCTAATTAAGAGGATTATAAGATACTTAAACTAAATGGCTAATATAGTATAGGTTCTACGGTTTTTAGGAGCTTTAGGTATAAACCTTAGTATCTCTCTAAATAAGAATTTAGTAAACTATTTAAATGCATATATAGAGATTAACACTTAATACTTAGATATTAATTAGAGCTTTACCCTAGTCTTAATTAAGTTAATAAATAAGTAGAACGCTAAGGAATATTAAATACTAACCTATTAAAGTTGCGTTATATCTAAACCGAGGGCGGAAATTAAGCACTAGGCTATAGGTTCTAAGCTACGCTTAGTTTAGAGAGCGGGCCGCATCTAATTTAGAAGGTAGGGATTAAGTATTAGTACGCGAATTCTAAACTGTGTCTAGTTTAGAGGGCGGAGATTAAGTATTAGCCTATAAACCCTAAGCCTTAAAATTCCCTAGGAGCGGAGATTTAGTATTATAACTTAAATTCTAAGCCTTAGGATTTTTTAGGAGCGGAGATCTAATACTGCGTTGCAAATTCTAAATTTCCGAATTTCCTACTACTTAGGAACTGGTACTATGCCGCGGATATTAAACTTTGGAATTTTTCGTAGTTAGAGATCTAGTACTATATTACAAATATTAAACCTTAAGCTTATCTAAAAGTTAAGACTTAGTATTATACTATAAGCTTTAATACTTAGGCTGCCCTAAGGATTTAGATTTAATACTGCGCTATAAGCTTTAATATCTAGATTACTCTAGGGGCTAAGACCTAATACTGCGCTATAAGCTCTAATATCTAGCACTTTAGCTGCGGCCTATTTATACTTATATTGCTACTAATATTAGTAAATAGACATCTCTGCGTCTTTTTTTTTTAAGTTATACTATTAGCTAGTGCAGTACTAGAGGGGAGGATTAGCTAAAGAAACTGGCTTAGAGTTATATTGGCACTAGCTATATAAGTAAAGGTAGTACTTTTTACTTAAGTAGAGTGGCGGGAAATACTAGATTTACTTCTAGTTAATTCTACTAGCTAGAAGGGAGCTAACTCTATAGTAGCTAATATATTGGCCTATAGGTCTACGCGTTAGAATAAGCTTCCTAACTATATTAGCGAGCCACTAGGTAAAGTATGCGGTTATTAAGCATTAATATATAATTAATCGGACGAACTATTTAAAAGCCGCTATAAGTGACGAGCCTAGGTTAATAGATAAGCTACTAAACTACTATACTAACCCTATAGATATCCGTCCACACCCGCCGTATAGGCTAATTCCCTTCTAGTATCCTACTACTAGAGGGTGCTATTATGCAGCAGTTTGCTGTCACTATTAACACTAAATTACCGCAGATTGCTGCCGACGATAGACTATTACTAGTAGGATTATTAACAAGACCACGTTAATTTGCAATAACTATACATAGAGATCGCTATGGAGATTAAATACCACGCTATGGACTAGCGCTACCTATATTTAAGCTAATAATACTATTAAACTTCTACTATAAAGCTTAAAGGCTATACTACAAACCAATACCTAGGTCGTTCTAAGATATAAACCAAGGCAGTGAAGAATCTTAAGAAGCTATATTAAGAAGCTATTAAGAATAATAGAGGCGCTATAGGGAGTTATTAGGATGCCGAAGGCCAAGTTAAGGGTACTGCGGATATATACTAGACAATTTTTAAGCAGGCAGCCGTATATTTAGAGTATACGAATATTAAATATCTAGTTGTTAAAATGGCTGCAATAAAGTAGTATACGTAGTCTAGGACCAGTTTGCCTATAAGTCTTAGGTTAATACAAGCTAAGATATTTAAGATTTAGTTATATCCGTTTGCGAGCTAGATGCTAATAATAGCTATAAGGGCGGTAATACTTTAGTCTGTATTGATTAATTAAAGCTAGCACTCCTTATAGTTAATATACTAATAGGTCCCTATTGACCTACTAATAGTAAAGGCGTCTATAACGAGCTTCTAGATATAGTAACACGTCTACTAGATTGCGACGCAACCTATAAGACGCTAGTACTAAAGTATTGCGTTTCCTCCTTATAAATAAAGCGGATAAGCCCCTTCTACTATGGGAGGGTACGACCACTCTCAGATAGGAAAGTCACAGTGCTGTCTGTCTATCTGTCTGTCGGTCGGTCGGTCGGTCGGTCAGTCGTAATCAATCAGTAGGAAAGCAGTCAGTAAGAAGAAAGGAAAGAATATATTCTCGTAGGTCGTGATTAATAGAAGGAGAGAAGCCGAAGGCTCGATATATACAGGAAAATGCTAAGGCACTAGGTAGTGGCCCATTTTACCCCACCACACTACTAGCCCTATAAAGTGGAAGGACTATATAATAGATAATAAATGGGAATGGCCAGAACTAGAGAAAATAGAAGTTAAATAAGTAATTTTCTCTAGCTCTAATAAAAAGGCTCTAGGACCAGATAGGATATCTTTTACAATTCTATAAAAGGCCTACCCTATTATAGAAGATCTTCTATATAGAATCTATAGGATTTTGTTTATCCTAGGCTATCAGCTAAAGGTCTAAAGAGAAGCTTAAGGGGTTATTCTTCCTAAAGCAAATAAGAAGGACTATTTTTTACTAAGGTTATATAGACCTATCTCCTTACTAAACTACCTAGGAAAGACTTTAGAAAAGATCTTTACTACTAAATTACTTTAAGATTTTTAACTAAGAGGAAAAAGACAGCGGTCCGTAATAGACGTAGTCTTACTACTTCTAAATAATATCTAGTAGGAAAAAGGTAAGATAAAGGATAGCTACTACGTTATTCCTAGATATAAAAGGGGCTTTTAACCATGTCTTTAAAAACTAGCTTTTATCTATCTGTAAGGAACTAAGACTACCTATAGCGTTTATATAATAGGTAGCTACTTTCCTTAACAATAGAAAGCTACAGCTCCCCTTTAATAGGCAAATATAAAAAAAAGTAGAACTAGAAACGGGGATACTATAGGGATCGCCTATATCCCTAATTTTATTTCTACTATATATACGTAATATCTACAGCATATAGACAGAAGGAGCCTATTCTCTTAGCTGCATAGACAATTTTGCAATTATAGTTACTTTAAATTTAGCTAAATCTAATTATAAAAAGCTAGAGAGAGTAGCGCTAGAGCTAATATCTAAAGCTAAAGAAGCTACTATTAGTTTTAACGTTAGCAAAACAGAGCTTATATACTTCTATAGTAAACGCACTACTATAGAAGAAGGGTTAAAGCAAGGGGATATAGAAATATTCCCTAAACCCCTAGTTAGGTAGTTAGGGGTATTCCTAGACTTTAAGCTTACTTTTAAATAATATATAGAAATACAAATCTCTAAAGCAAAGGCAGCCTTCTATTTAATTAAAAGACTAAGTAATATATAAAAAGGTCTATCTCTATAAGCCCTACAATAGCTCTATATAGCTTACGTTACCACTATAGCAGACTATAGAGTATAATGCTGGTGGAAAAGCAAATCTAGAGACTACCTACTAGATAGGTACCAATCTCTATAAAAGAAGGCCCTAAAACTAGTTCTAGGAGCGTTTAGAGGATCTCCTAGCCAAGCTATAGAGATTAAAGCCTCTATTCCTCCTCCTATAATTAAATTTAAAAAGCTTTGCAATAGCTACGCATTAAAAATTCTAAAATTTAAGGAAAACCACGTAATTAAGAAGGTCTATATAGAAGAGGTTAATAAAAATAAAGACAAATTAGCAGCTAGTTCTAGCTCTAGTTCTAGCCCTAAAAATTCTACTATAAAGTACCTCTTACAGCTAAAGACATAGCTACTATCTCTAGCCTCTAAAGTTTGGTAGCTAATTTAAAACTAGAAAATAGAGAAAATCTCTCTAAATTAGTAAAAACCGTGGTCTCCTTATATTCCTACATCCTTTTCTATCTTAAGAGGTAGTAAGAAAGAAGCTATATAAGAACATTTAAGACTAATAGAAAATCTATAAGAATTCCTAAAGTGGGACCTAGTAGATATATACTATATAGATAGCTCTAAAGACAATAAGTTAAATATAGCTACCGTATATAAAATAGGGGAGAGAAATAGGATTAAATATATAATAAACTGGAATCTAGGACCCTATATAGAAATTATAAACGTAGAGATCTATACAGTTTATAGGGCCCTAGAATACCTAAAATAATAAAAACTAAAAGAGAAATAAGTTTATATCTTTATAGATAGCCAAGCGGCCATTAAGGGATTATAGCTTAATTCTCTTATAGGGGGGCAAGAACTAGTCTTTAAAATTACGCAAAGCTGTTCCTATTTAGCTAGTAAGGGGATCTCTATTAACTTTTATTGGGTTTCTAGCCACCTAGAAATCTATAGGAATAAAATAGTAAATAAGCTAGCTAGAAAGGGCCATTCTAGAAGAAAACTATAATCCTTTTATACTTCCCTAGCCTATATAGGGAGAGCAGCAAGAGAAAAGACACTAGAATAGTGGGAAAATAACTAGCAGTAGAATAAGAATAAAGGAAAATACTATACTAGGATCTATAAAGGAAGCTATTTCTTTTCTCTTAAAGCCCCTAAGGATAAATATCCTAAAAGGCTATAATTAGCTTTCTTCTAGCTAAAGCTAAGAAAGGGCTATTTTAAATCCTTCTCTAAAGTAATAGGGAGGGAGGATAAAAATAGTAGATGCTTTAGGGAATATAGAGCACTATAAACCCCTAGGCACCTACTACTAGACTACAACCTATATAAAGAAGAAAGAAGAGAAATGTAAAAGAAACTAGGCTCTTCTCTCTCTCTAAAGAAGCTATGTTGTATATAAAAAGGAAAAGAGGCACTTTTTCTATTTTTAAGTAGGACAGGGATAGCTACTAGAAAGTGGCTAATAACAGCAGAATTTATAGAAGGAGGTAATTCCTACTAGGCTTCTAGTAAAGAGATATTAGTAAGTAAAAGGACAGAAATAAATTATAAAAGAATAGGGATAGGTGTTAGGATTTCTTATTTCTTATAGGTTTCTACCGTTTTTTTATTCCCTAGTAATTGCTTATAACTTAGTACTTTACTAAGGAGCTATAAACCCCTAGTTTAGGGGCTTATAAACTACTAGGATATAATTACTAGTATATATTAAGCTGCCCTAAGGTATTTATATATATAGGACTATAGCGCTATAGCCTAGAGGCTGTATACGCAGTGTTATACATAGTATAATATAACGGATATTAAAAAAAAAACATATAAAAAAAAGTACTAGATTCTTTAGATTAAAGAAGATATTATATTAATAAAAAACCTCCCCTATAGTTAAATTCACCCTACTACTACGCTAGTATTATATTAGGAACGCGTTCTAAATATATTTAGAACTACTTACTATAATAAAAGTATCTACTCCCTTAAGGAGCTTCTCTATTTTTAAATAGGCTTTATAAGTAGCCTAAATTATTAAAATAGGGTTAGAATGGGTTATAGATAGCTTACGTAGCTCTTTAAAGTAGTAGATGTTATATTTTAAATTAATTTAGAATGGATTTAATGGATTTATAATAGAAGGTGAGGTAGAGGGTAAGGATAAAGTGAGAGAGGAAAGGTGAGATTTGTGGTGGGCGGAGGTTTCGCTTATCGGGCCGACCTTTTAGCGTGGTCTAGCCGACCTGTACGCACCTATTTTAATACAACCCGCATAGTCAATTCCAACCTACTCATCTTAAATGACTATTCTTTACAAGGCCTAAGGCGTACTCAGCCCCACTTCTTTTTACCATCGTGATTCACCTCGGATGCCCGCATCTCCAGTAAGCGACATGCGAGTCGAGTCTTCCGATAAGATTGGTATAACGGACTGTGGGATTCCGCCGAGGCCGATTGGGCTCCGCTGGCAGGTTGCGGTAGCGGAGTGGCGGGGTACCCAGTGATGCAGAATTTCCTGTTGAAGGACAGCACGTTTCAAGATAAGGTGTCGGTTAATAGGAAACGAGCGGAATTCCGACCATAGTAGTATTTGGCTAAAGCGGTGAAAAATATTTGCTGTTCTTTGACAGGCCAGTTCGGCAAAGTGGACTGAAAGACGAATCCTCACTCTCTGCGTTTCCCCAAGATTGCGATCTATGCCCGAGCATCCCAGGTGCCCTGTCAACCTTAAATGGAGAAGGTACTAATATAAGGCAAGCTCCCAAAATCTCACCCGTTACACTGATTCACAAGATCGACTCGAGGTATTTCCTTTCTGATTTAGTCGAAATTTGGGGCGGTCTTACGCTGCTGTATGATGCCAGGCAACCTATCATAACTTAGTGGGCACCGTGAGAGATTATTGAGGGTAGTTTACGGGTTTTATTTTATGGTGGTTAGATGAGTATACATAGTAGCAGTGGCATGGGCAGATCTATGACATTCATGAATACTTCATTATAAATAGCACTGTTGAACTTACCCTGCTCAGCTACTAGTAATCTCCCATTCCCTCATCCTCCTTCTGCATGTGATCATCTTTATTCCGCATCTCTAGCTCTTGATTGCTACTTCCATCAGACTAATAAGTGTTTAATCTGCTGTGCAAGTTAGTACCACTTAGTAAAACAGCAAGATCTATGCCAAACTTTGCTGGAACATGAGTTTTTCACTCCCGCTGTATAGAATCTAAGAGCGCCATAACCGCTTTAGTAAAGAAGTAACAAATATGATTTATATTGATTCCTGAGATCAGCACCAGGTTATCAAGATATTGATCTCAGTTCCGTCTAAACAGAGCCAACCCTCTTTCGAACACCAGGATGCATCTTTGAATTACCTTTCCCGTACCCCTATATGCCTTCGTGGGGTTCAAGAGACTTTCTCTCCGCTTGATAACCCACTATGACTCGTCCACGGAATTAAAAGGTCTCAGAAGACTTTAATATAATAATTCAGAAGTTATCAAGGCAAAGAGCAAGCAACGAAAGTTATCCTAAGTGCAAGAAACGCTTCGCAGATGTTTCTCTTTCTGCTGCGTGATGTAATATTATTGGATGCAAGAGGTAAAAGGAGCAGGAATTCTCAGTGACTAAGCCTTGATCAGTTCCGTAATTCTTGTTTGAAAGAGAGAATAGAATGATATCATCTAATTACTGAAGACCGCCAAATGTACGCCAAAACGTGCCGATAAATCCTGAATGTAGTGCCCGACATAATATCACGCCCATATGCGAAGAAACATGCGAGCTGTTCATTGACTGCGCTGTTGTCTTGCCCTCTTATATTCATCATCCCATTTTCTTTGTCGTTCCTTCTCAGCTGCCCGGGCCCGCTGGGCGTCTTTCTCATTCATGTCTTTAACTGAACGGGCGAAATCCATGCGACGCTGCAATTCGTCCCCTGTATGTTGGGCTTCTAGTGCTTTTGTTTGAACTATCGAAGACAACTTGGAATTAGCATATCTGCTAGTTCTGGGATAAAGGCATAGAGGCATTGTGCTTACCTCCTTTGCTCAGTTTGGATTTTGGTTTAAATATGACACCCCGGCGATGCCAACGAGTATCCTGTGCTATGGTATCTTCCTGCCTTCCAGTGATGGTACATTCGTCATTCGTATAATCTGCACTGGCCTCCAGGTGCTTTTCAGATAAATAGGTGCTTGTCATAACCTCTTCTTCATCATCAGCAAATAGAAGAGTCTCGTCCACGTAGGATACCGTTGTCGTTTCAGGAGAGCGGTTCAGAGCAATTTTCTCATCAACGAGTGTATCCCGACTTGGTGTAAAGCTCCGACGATGCGAGGGTATTCCCGTTGCTTTCTCCGTAGAAGTACGTACAAGCACACGGCGGGGTCTCAAATCTTCCTCGTCGACCTGAAAGCTTCCATCGCGACTTCCGATCGCGTTGCCTCGTCGTCTAAAGAAGGATCTGAGTAGGCACGACATGATATTGTGTAGAGGTCAGGTCGGCGGCAGAGGTGAGGGAGCTCGGAGTGCGGAAGTGAGAGAGTTCGGAGTGACATTCGGAAGATCACTGCAGGCGGGCTGTGCGATGATAAGCCTTCAGGTAGATTACTTCGGGGCAGAGCACCTGCATGCGAGCGGGGCTGATACGCCGGGCCGGGGGCACCAGCGGGCGCTATTGGCGGGCGCTTCGATCGACCAACACCTAAGCCACACATCCTCCTTGATGATATGACCCACCATTTCTGGTACCCATAACATCCACCCTATGCTCTACCAATGGAGCCTCCCGCCGCGTGCACGGCGGATTCCTCTTTATGATCGACCTGATTATCTGCCCGTACACTTTGCAGGCACTATTCGGAAGCATACTATTAACATGTCCAGAATCTAGAAATTGTGCGAATCACTTTTCAATCCCTACGTTCGACTTAGAACCTTACATTTCGAAGCAGAATGTCCAAGTCACGGATTGGAAGGAGCTTGCCCAAAGCTTTTACATTCAGTTCTAAGCCCTCTCAGGCTGCCGACCTCGAGCAATCCTCTCCGCGCACACTGAAGAAGTACCTTGAGGGCTTCCATAGTCTGAGCGCCCTTCTCGCCTCCGATCCTGACCTCCAAGTCTACCGCCGCTTCGACTCTTTAGCCTCCCGAAATCTTCTATATTTACAAGCCGAGATACTTGATCTTGAAGCGCGTCTCGAGGAGTTGGATACCGCAGACCTTGAAGTCGCAAATGCGGAGGAGTCGGAATGGATGGAGGTGAAGCTGTCGGCTCGATGCTGGGAAGCATTCGTGGAGAAAGCAGAAAGTGGAGAAGAGAGGGAAGCAGAAAGAATGCGCCTAATACGGCAGATTCGTGAGCGTCTAGCAGAATACCGTGCGTTGATTCTTAGTGGAGATTTGCCTGGAACTATGTCTGAGGGGTGCTGACAAGCGCAAGAGGACGCTATTATCCGCCAAAGCACTATTCTCAACCTAGAGAATCCAAATGCAAGAGTCCGCAGTGCCATAACGGGCTGGTTTGAGCAGAACAGGCCTCTTGTAGGTCATGGTAGGAATCTCTTCAACGGCAAAGCCAAATATGACATTGTAGCTTTGAGGACCCCACCGGATCAAGACAGATTATCCATGTTCTTACAAAATCACCTAGGCTATCTCTTAAGGGATAGGAGGGCTGGCAAGGACCATCCTTCAAGTTGGGAAGGCATGCATTACTACCCTGACACCACCATTCAGCACATAGTATCTTTCATGAGCGTATTGCTTGCTGCACTGCTACTCGTAGGCGCCATAACGAGCTTGTACTTTGTGGTCAAGCCAGCTGTTAGAATGGGATTGCTTGCAGGATTTACGACTCTATTTGCCGGTAGCATTGGCTTGTTCACAAACGCCAGGAAAGTTGATATATATGCTGCAACCGCAGCGTGAGTAATCAAGATTTAATCCCTATCCTTATATTGAATATTACGCTCATGAAATTTTAGGTATGCGGCGGTTCTAGTTGTGTTCATAGGTAATGTTGGGCCCGGTTCTAGTGTACAACCTAGCCTAGGATAGCTGCCGGACGATAACCCCGTAAAACTCCACGGCAATTCTCCGATTAGGCTTCTAGATGGTAAGGAGCTTTCGGTTGCTTGGCGAATTTCCATAGACTCCTGAGGTTCCGGTCTTCTGAAGCATTGGAAGGCTTCTAATCAACACACAATTTTGGTGGGTGTTTGACATGTCTTCCTACACCTAAGTACTATTTATCCACTGACTGGTCCGCGGATTGTCCGATAGTGGCCGCGCTTTCCTTCAAGACTCAACGATACGAACGGATTCCCTACGGTGGCTCTCCGGGTTATGTGTCGCTGATCGGGGAAGGATTCCAAGGCGGTAACCTCCCCTAGTAGGCGAACGGTGGTGAAGATGCAATGTAGATGACAATTTATGAACGTATAAGTAGTTGGTAGAGGCTTTGGAAAGACACGAGCGTAAAGAGGAGCAAGTCATTCTAATGTCCGCCATGAGGCCAGCGTCTAAGAGATTCCGATGTCAGAATTTTGCAGTGCAACGGTTCGTCCTTGCAGCAGATCAGAACTAACGGCTACAAGATATCATCCTATTCATGATCAGCTCAGGCATGCTAAACCGCTATCGAAAAAGGCATCACGAAGGGGTTAAGGCAACCATGGACTACGGAGCAGGGGTTTATTGGTAAACTATACTATTTCCTCTATTTCATGCATTTAAGCTTGAATCACCTAAACACGGTCCCGAACCCTTCACCAAGCAAATTTTGAGAATTTCTTATATTCCGCAGCCAGTCTTCATCTCCCTTCAACACCGCTCCTTCGATTCATCACCTTAAGCTGCGCAGAAGACATCATCTGAGAGCCCTTGAGATTCCATTCATCATTTAATCTCCCTTACAAGCTTTCTCGCCTTCACCTTCAAACGTGTCAATATCGCTCCTACGCCTTCGCCTGCGACCACTACCGCCAAGCCCGTCTGTCGACCTGTCGTGGCACGATTCAGCACCCGCATTTCAGCAACATGTCTTGGTGCTGATCCCGCACATCAAGTATCAACATTTTCCTCAAAACCAACTGTAAGGCCTGTCGTCGGGCAGAGCTCATTGAGGAATGGAACAAACAGGATAACGAGATTGCGGATATTGCTGAGCTGACACACCGAGTACGTAGATCTCTCAGCTCCTTCTAGTAGAACTCCTGAAGCTAACTCTACTATCTTTATTTCAGATGCAAAACCGCGAAGGCCGCCTGCAGCGAGCCAGAATCGCCGCTAGAAAGAGCCGAGAGCTTCCAGGAGCCACTAGATAGATATTGCGTGCCACGAGACGCCCGTGATCGATTCATCAAAGACCGTCGAAATGCGGTGGAGTGGCTCGAAGAAGAATTTCCGCGACCGAGCGTGGGAGCTGCAAGGCCCGGAAAGATTTGTGAGAGTGCGTCGCCACTGCGCTTTTGGCTGAAGCCCGTGGGGGACTCAGACCTCGCAAGCTCGGCCTTCCGTGGAACCTCACTGCTCTGAAGGTGGGTGCGTGGGACTTGGAAAAGGGACTGGCGATACGGGCGCATTTAACGAGATAGGCTGGAGAGAATGAAAGGGTGCAGCAAAGGAGAGTCTGGATAGCTCTACGTTTTTGAGTGCTCTTATACTGTTTCATTATTCTAACATCGTTTCGTAGCATAATTTCAGTAAGAATTGGATTTCACGGAAGAAATACTGAAAATATCGTAAAAAGTATTTTGATACCATGTTAAAGCCCATATTTCAAGCACGTTCTAATACCTTACTATCTCTGTACAGCTTCCAGTAACTTTCAAGATCTTCCTCAAGTATCGAGGTATAAAACTAAGTAAAAAGCCTTCCTAGTTTTCACTATCCTTCTATCCCTTAACCCGTCGAGGCGCAACGATGCCAGCTTGGCAGGCCCGTGCAGGAACACCGTGCCGAGCTGTACTCGAGGCATCGCAGAGCATGAATTAGCTAGCAATTTACACCCAAATCAATGCCAGAAAATGCCCAGAACATCTAATGAAATCGACTATGTGAAATGGAAGGATCCTCGTACCAAAACCTCGAAGAAGCCACCACCAGAGCCATAGGTCCTACCTATATTTACTCCCTTTCGAATTAACAACTATTGGGACCGCGACAAGCCCTCTATACCCCCTAGTCTTAACTAGCATAACCCCCTAGCTAGCTTTAAGCTATTTTATATTAATAAGATAATAGATAAAATAGTAGTTTAGATAAATAAGTATATAGCAGTGTATAAATACTATAAAATAAAGCCTTAAATAGTAGGCTTAGAAAGTGGTTTCTAATATCTTAGTAGAAGTCATATATATACTTTAGAGTAATAATTTATACGGGAATAATAATAGAGCCTTAAGTAGAGGACTATTAAGGTCTAATTAAGAAGGGCGCTGTCTATAAGGTAACTAACTATATATTAAAGAATTGGTTTAAGTAGCTTAAGGAATATATTTAGTATAGTTCTATACCTTCTAATAGTTTCTAGTTAATGTTTAACCGCGTAAATAAGCTCTCTAAATATCTTTAAGTACTCTATTGTACCTACTAGACCCTAGGGCCTTATTTATGTATTAATAAAACTATTTGGCGCTTTATAGGTAGGGTACCTAAGATTATTAATATATCGTTAAAGCCCACGCCTAAAGGCTTTAAAATTTAGTTCCTAGCTAATTAGGGCTATATTTTAGATTAGCTATAGTAGGCTAAAGGCGATAAGAAGAGGCCGGTAGATCTTAATAAATACTTCCTTAATAAGGATTTTATAAAGACTTAAACTATTATTCTTAACCTCCTTATATAGCATTATCCTAATACTAATAAGCGCCTATATCTATTAGGTAAGTATATAGTTTAGCTAAATAAGAATATTTAATTAAAAGTTTCGCGTTTTACTATAATAACGCATATTAAGTTTATAAGGACGGTAAGTATAGCGTAAGCTATTAGCTATAGGAGCCTAAGTTAAGAGGACTCTAAAGTATATAAGAGTTAGGTAAAGAATAGGATTAACTCTATAAACTAGATAAAGAACTAAAAGACACGTTTAGCTAAAGATTAGTAGAGAAAGTTCTTGTATACTAGTTCTACTATAGAGAAATAATATCTAAAGATTAAAATAATTGGACTATTAGTAGTAACAATAAGGTAATAAGAGCGACTTACTAGGAGTACGTAGACCTTAAGGACGTAATAATAGAGGTAAAGGCTAAGACGGCTTTAGAAACTAAAACGGTAACGGGAATTAAGACTCCGTTAGATACGATATCTATCGCTTTATAAGACGCAAGAGGAGTAGGATAGTAAACCACTTTAGCATTTAATAAATGTAAAAAGCCATAGGACTAAGATTCTTAAAAAGAAATAAGGAAGATAACTTAAGATTTTAAGAAATAAATAAGAGTAGAAGTTAGTTATCTATTAGGATAGATTAAGATAGGGACTAAATATATAGGACAAGCCTAATAAGTGGACCACTCTAGGCAAACAAAGTGTTTAGCTAAAAGGTTAAAGAGTTAATACTATAATTAAGAAGTAAGAAGACTTTAAAGATTTATTAGCTAGACGCAGACTATAAGAAAGGTAGAAAGAATTTAGAGAAAGAATCTATACATAGTAAGAATAGAACTAGAATTATAAGTTAAGAATGCTAAAATAGTTAACGGATAGAGTACTTATAAGGAGAATTACTTATAGGCTAAAGATAGATATACTAAGGGCAAAGTGGTTATAAGAAATTAAATAGGAAGAGGATTTTAGAATCTCTATTAGGTTTAAAGAATAATATATAAAAGGTTATAATAATATAGTAATAAAAAGATACTTCTTTATAAATAGATTGTATATACTTATAGACCTATACTAAAAGTGGTATAGATAGCAATATAATAATAATTAGGAAGATTTCTATATATAGCTAAATAAACGAGTTGTTATAGACTAAGCTATATTGAAATAATATATAAATTATATTAGATAAGTATTAATTATAACGTTAAGAGACTTAGAAGGATAGTTAAAGGACTAGAGAAGTAAATAATAAATTTTAGTACCTACTAATAGTAGACTAGTAGCTAGGTTAATTAAATAAAGGTTTTAACTTAAGAATAAAAATAAGCTAAGAGTTAACCTAAGACACCTAACGTATTATATACTAGTATAGATTATATATAGAGATAACTAATTCAAAATGTATAAAACGCTAAAGGCGAGAAACTAGAAGTATCCTATAAGGATATATTAGGCGCTAGATAAGCAATAATATAGGAATACCAAAAGTATATATAGCTGGCATCTAGTAGAAATCTAGGAGTTAGATAACTTAATACTTTAACTAAAAAGATTCCTTATTAAAAAAATACCTAGATAGAAGATAGTAGTATAAATGCCTAGAGAATATATGTCTATAGTATATTAAGGAAAAATAAATAAAGTATTAGCTAAAAGCGGACTAAGTATAAACGGAATTTAGTAGCTAATAGTTAGAAAAATAGAAGGCCTATAGAACTAGATAGAGCTAGTAGTAAAGCCTTAGACCCTTAAAGGAATTTAAGGACAATACCTAAATTTATAAGTTAATTGGTAAGATTAGTAGTTTAAAGCATTAATAGATAGTAGAGTAATAAGGAACTATATACTAATAATAGTAGTTAAATAGATAGGGCTACTATATAGATAGAAGGAGTATTTTTATTTATTGGTTATAATTTTAGGAGATCTAATAGCCTATAGAGAAGGTATTATTAATTTAAAATAGAACCTATTTAGATAATTATTAAAGGAAAACTAGTTAAAATATTTTTTAATATCTTATTATTAGGACGGGATGAGGTATATATAGTATTAGAAATACCTTAATTATAAGAATATAATCTAAAGACTAATAGGGTTATAGGTTAGGTTAATATTAAAAATACTTAATGCTATAAGATATAATAACAGACTAAGTTAGTATAGTGCTAAATTAGAGCGATATATAAAGAGACTAAGTAAGGCTTAAGTTATGCACTAAAGAGATATTATAAGTATAGTAAAAATCTATAGAGCCTAGAAAGTAAAAAGCTATTAAAATATATAGTATAGGACTATAAAATAGAATTAGAACTAGGAATAAACTTAAGGTTTTTAATTTATAAGCTAATTAAGGAGGAGTTAAGAGCACTTAAAGAGTTTATCTAGGAAAACCTATAGAAGGGATATATTAGACTATTATAGTTATTAGTAGGATATCTAGTAATATTTATACTAAAGAGGAATAGAAAACTTAGGCTATATATTAACTATAGATAGTTAAACAGCATTACTAGAAAGGATATATTTTTTTTACCCTTAATTAGCAAAATTTAAGATAGGATAGGTAATACGCAAATCTTTATAAAGATAGATCTAAGATAGGCGTACTATTAGATTAAGATTAAAGAAGGTAATAAGTAAAAGGTTATAAGGCACATTACTAGGGTATATAGTAGGGAGTAGGTAAGCCGAGTATAAGTTATAAAGAGAGTTAATAGAAGAGGATAATATGGTAATAAGGGTAGGTAATAGCCTAGTATAGAAAGAGACGAAGGAGGCTGTAAGCCTAAGAAGCTTATATAGGGTGGCCAAGGCCTAGCCAAAGGCTAGCCTTAGCAGCCCCTAAGAGCTCCTAGGATGTAGCCAAGTAAGGGACTAAAAGACCCTTATAAAGGTAGCCTTTAGGTTAAAGGGAGAACTATATAAACTATTAGTTATATAATTCTGGCTTATAAATGTACTAATAACGTTCTAAAAGCGGATTAATAGTATATTAGGAAAATATCTTAATTAATTTGTTATAGTATACTTTAACAACATTATTATCTACTTTATAAGTAAGGAAGAGTATAGAGAATATATTAAATAAGTTTTAAAGAGACTATAGGAGGAATAGATGTAAGTATTAATTAAGAAATATAAGTTCTTTATAAGAAAGACCGATTTTATTAAATTTATTATTAAATTAGGTTATATTAACATAGACCTAAAGAAAATTAAAACTATAGTAAGTTAGTAAAAACTAGAGAATATTATATAGTTAAGATTATATTTAAGGGTTTGTAACTACTATATAAGGTTTATTATATAATAGTTAAAGAATATTAAGCTATTTATAAAACTAATAAAGAAAGAGGAACTATAGATATAGAAAAGCGAGTTAAAAAAATTTTATTTTAAGAACTTAAAAAGTTATTTACCTAGGAACTAATTCTTAAAATCTACTAACTAAAGCTAGAAATGGTTATAGAGACAGACGTATTAGACTTTATACTAGGAGTATATTTATTATAAAAATATTAGAACGCATAGTACCTAGTAGTATACTATAGTTCAAAATAATAATACTATTAGAATTAAATTATAACATCTATAATAAGGAGTTATTAGGTATAATTATAGTACTTAAAAAATAGAGAGCATTCTTATAAGGTATAGAAAAACTATTTATAGTTAAGTTAAATTATAAGAACTTAATTATAGATAGGTTAGATAGGCAGAAATGCTTACAGAATACTATTTTAAGATTTAGTATCCTAAAGGTATAGAGAATATAAGAGTAAATGCGCTAGGTAGAAAGGCTAAATTATATAATAATAAAAACTATTAGGAGCAATATTGTGAAAAGATAAAGATAGATTAATTAAATATAACCATTTAAAGATTATAGTAATATAAGGAGAATAAACCTATAAGGTACTAAAGAGTATATAGTCTTGGGGGATGTAAAGAAGTATAAAGTAAGGATCTAGACTTAAGTGGTATAAAAATTAAAAAGCGATATATATATTAAGGAGCATTATAAAAAAGTTTATTAAGGATTTCTATAGAGGAATAATATAAGGACACAACGGAGCTATAGGCTTAGTGTTAAGACTCTAAGAGATATCTATTATTTAAGGAATTTAGGGCTTAGTAAGGCAAGTTATAAGAGAATATTTAGATTATTAAAGGAATAAACTAATGGGGTATAAGCTATATAGAGGGCTATAATCTATTAAAATGCTAAAACGTTTATAGAAGATAATATTATAAGACTTTATTATAAAGTTACCAAAGTTAAAGGACCTTATTACTAGATAGGATTATAATATAATCCTAGTAATAGTAGATAAGTTAACTAAATAGGGCTACTTTATAGTAAGTATAGAGGAAATCTTAGTAGAAGATATAGCTAAAATCTATATTAAAAAAGTGTTTATAAGATATAGAGTATTAAGTAAAATTATATTAAATAGAGATTTAAGATTCGTAGTAATATTTTAGAAGGTATTCTTATCGGAATAAGGGGTTTAGGTAGTAATATTAATAGTATATTATCTATAAATGGATAGCTAGACGGAAAGATTAAACTAGATACTAGAATAGTATCTAAAATATTATATTAATTACGCGTAGAATAATTAGGTATTATTATTACCAGTTATATAGTTTATATATAATATAATACTATAAAAAGAAATTAGGATATTACTATTTAAGGCAAACTACGGATATATACTAAGAATATTATTATTACTATAATAAGTAAAAAATAGAAACATTAATAAATCTTTATATAGACCTTAAAGAATTAGCGGAAATGGTATAAAAAAGGATAAAAGGCACTATAATGCTAGGAGATCTAAGGGGCTAGATCTTAAGGAGGGGGATAAAGTATAGCTACTATATAAAATTTTCAAGAGTTAACGAATAAGTAAGAAGTTAGACTATATTAGATTAGGACTATTTAGGATTATAGTAAAAATCTTAAAAGTTATATATAAGCTAGACTTATTAGAGAAAATAATAATCTATTCTATATAATATATTATAATGCTAAAACTAGTATATAGAGATATTAAATTACTAGTTTATAAAATAGACATATATAGAGAATAAGAAGAAGATAAATAGTAAGTTTTAAAAATCGTTAGTTATAATAACATAGACAATAAAATATAGTATAAAGTAAAGTGTATAGGCTATAATAAGACTACCTAGGAGCTACTATAGAACCTAAAGAATGCTATAAGAAAGATATAGAAGTATTAGAAGAAAATAGGTTAAGTAATATTAAAAAGGAGTAAAAGATAAAAGGATTAGTTAAAGGTAATAGAAGAGCCGCTAGACTAAAGGGATCTACTACTAGTATATAAGCTATTTCCGCCTCTTCCTAATTAAAATTCTTTTTAGTCTCTTTAGCCTTAAGCTTAGCTAAACCTTACTTAGTATTATGGGACGGAGGTAGTAGCTATAGAATATATATATTTAAGGAGTCTATAAGACGTTACGCGATTAATTATAAGGGTTAAGGGCGTAAGGAGGTAATATACCTGCGCGTAGCTAATATAAGCTATATATAAGGTATACACAAGAGCACGGGGCTCTCCTTTAGAGGCCCCTATAGTAGGGTTCTATAATACTACCTCCCCTCCTATAAGGGCGGAGCTCTAACAACGCTATGGTTACTATATATATATAAAAGGGACACTTAATATAACGGAACCTTGTAGCAGAAACTACGGTAGGCTCGTTATTAGGCTAAGTGTATAGGAAATATAAGTATAAAAGTCAAGAATGTAATAATAACTAGTAGAGTAGTTACCTAACAGATTAACTCTAATTATATTCTAAGAATTACTATAAAGAAGGAACTATCTAGGTAGGGACTAAGGGTCCTTAAATACACAACTATACTCCTATAAAATCCTTCTTATACGTAATATACGTATGCTCTATTTACTCTATTATAGATTATATAGATTATATTATATAACCTTAGTTACTATTCCTTATTATATAGCTCTATTGGCTCTATTCTAGACTATACTTATATTAACTAACTAGCTTCTTCTAACTCCTCTTTAAGTAGTTATAATATTATACTTAAAGCGTCCGTAACACTATCTCCCTCCTTTTTATCTTTATCCTTAAAGATTTCTAATATCTTTAAGTTATTTACTAGAGGTATAATATCCATCTAATTAATTTAGTTAATATTATTACTTATTATACCTAAAGTAATTTCTTCTTCTTTAACCGCTCGTTGTACTCGCACTATTGCTACAATATTGTCTCTTAGTGAGATTATACTATCTCCGTATTCTCGCTGTTTAAAAAAGGGGTTAGTTTATATTATATTAGCGAACCCATCTTCGTAATAACTGTCCTTTTATTTAAAGTATACTAAAGCGAATATTTATTTATCTTATAACGTTTGCTTTATCTCTAATATTAAATATACATAGCCTATTACTCTTAATAGTCGTTTAGTCCCCTAATTAATTTATTTTAGGGTTTTATATTTAATTTACTACTATAAAGCTAGATAATAAACTGTTTATTACTCTGGCGGAGTTATACTATTTTTATAACGTAGAGCGGAAGGCTACTAATACTTAGTAATAGGCCCTTAAGTCTTATCTTACGGCGTCCGCTTAGTTAATCCGTCTTAAGAAGGTATATAAAAAGATTCGTTTTAAAGAGTAAAAGCTTATAAAATAGGGTTTATAGGAATTTAGTAATAAAAGAACGGATCCTCTCCTGGCCGAGAAGAAAATAAATTTAAATAGTTTAGCAACTGCTCTTCTTAGGTCCCCCTTAGGTAACTTATTTTTTTATAATACTTTTTTATTAATACTACCTAACCTAATCTCTTCTAATACTTCTATACCTTTCCTATAGCGTTTTTTAAATTCTTTAATAGTTCCTAGGTAGTCTTAGTATAGCCTATCTACTTAACCTTATATTATATTTTGTCGTTAATATCCTTATAACTAACGATCTTTAAAACTTACTATTTATCTTCCTCTTATCCTCTATATATATCTGCTTTATAAACTAGTGGCTTAATATTCCTATATACTAGCTCTAGTATAGCAATATGCTATATAGGGTAGATCTTTATTTTAGTTAGTAGGTTTAACTTAAATGTAACTAATAAAATTCTTTATTTAATCCTAAAAGGTCCTAGTCTAACGTAGTCTAACTTCTTACTTAGTCGTTAACTCTTAAAATTTTTATATAATAGCTATACTTTATCTCCCTCCTTAAGATCTAGTCCCTTAGATCTCTTAATATTATAGTATTTTTTTATTCTCTCTTATACTTTCTTTACTAATTCTTTAAGGTCTATATAAAGATTTATTAATATCTTTATTCTTTCTTTAACTGCGCTACTTATTTTCCTCGCTTATTATAGTAATAATAATATTTTTAGCTTATATCCGTAATTTTCCTTAAATAGTAATATACCTATTCCTTCTTAAGGTGTTATATTATATATAAATTATATAACTAGTAATAGCAATACTTAATTATTCTATGCGTAATTAATATAGTATCTTAAATACTGTTCTAGTATCTAATTTAACCTTTCCGTTTAACTATTTGTCTGCAGATAATATATAGTAGAAGTTACTGCTCTAACTCCTTGTTTTACTAAAAATACCTTTTAAAATGCTGCTATAAATGTTACGGACGCTTTAAGTACAATGTTATAACTACTTAGAGAAGAGACGGAAGAAGCTAGTTGGTTAATACAAGCACGGTCTAGGATGGAGCCGATAAAGCTATATGACGAGGAATAGTAACCGAGGTCACATAATATAATCTATATAATCTATAGGATCTATATAATCCGTAACAGAGTAAATAGAGTATACGTACCTTACGTATAAGAAGGATTTTATAGGAGTACGGTTGTGTATTTAAGGACCCTTAGTTCCTACCTAGATAGTTCCTTCCTTATAGTAATTCTCAGAATATAATTAGAGTTAATCTATTAGGCAACCACTCCACCAGTTATTATTACGTTGTTAACTTTTATACTTGCATTTCCTATATACCTAGCCCAATAATAGGACCCACCGTAGTTCTTGCTATAAGGTTCCATTACATAATCACTACCTAGTTATAGTATTAATATAAAAAGTTAAGTAATATGCCACCAAAAGCAGCTACTACAATGCTATTGACGGCGGCAACTATATTAAGGTTAAGTAACAACACCAGTATAGCAGACACTGACTTACAGCAACCTATAATGGTTGGATAACTATAAGAGATAGTTAACTAGTTAATAGAAAATAATGCAATGTTGGAAAATAGGATTAACGGGATAGGCGCAGTAAAGGTTAAGTTACTATTAATTAAAAGATACTTAGGAGAGAGATTAAAGCTTAAAGGATTCCTTATATAAATGCACTTTAAGGTTGCG
>Ga0307515_10006548_pt1 | contig 23288 bp, 19 predicted proteins | sample 17_EM_MG_FD_194513 | JGI IMG/M metagenome (GOLD analysis project Ga0307515, IMG submission 194513) | Populus trichocarpa ectomycorrhiza microbial communities from riparian zone in the Pacific Northwest, United States - 17_EM | ecosystem: Host-associated > Plants > Roots > Unclassified | place... | reverse complement strand
TAACTTATCATTTATTCTCTTTTGATTATATGTAAAAGGTGTTAGTCAAGAATCATTTGGAGGTGCTTTCTCACTTCGGCCTTCGATTTGTTTTTTCTTCGGTGTTTCTTCTTTGGGGTCACTTTGCTTTAGTATTCTATAATCTTGGGCTTGAGGTCCACTAGGGAGAAAAGGAGAGCTTGGTACCAAAGCCCTGTAACTTGTTAATTTAGGTAAAAATTGATTTGATTAAATTTGAACAGGCTTAAAGCCTGAAAATCTCTCTTCACCACTTGGGTCCAAAGCCCATTAATAAGTGAAGTGAGGATTGATTTTAATACCCTAATTAAAATTCACTTGATTTTCATAGAGTTGGGTTGCTCCATGACAAAAAAAACGAGTTAGAATAAAAGATACATGTTTTCCTGTATTTTTTATTTTAAAATATATAAATTTAATCTAAAATTATTATAAAGATAAATTTCTATTATGTCATTATCTCCATCCCAAGACATTAATTCACTTGAACAATTTATTAAAAAGGATATAAAATTGCAAGCTTCCTTTATAGAAATAAAGTAGCATATTATTGAGTAATGTTTACCATCCCAATTGATATAATCAACATTTTTATCTTAGAATTTTTAGATTAGGTTTCTTATTTTTCCTTAAACTAATAAACAACTTTATATTTAACTTTTATTTACCTTGTATTTGCTTTTAATGTTTTTTTGTAAACATATATGTAATTAATATTCTTAGCCATTCAAACCTAAGCTTAAAGTTCAGTCAAAACCCAACCCTGTACATTTAAAGAGAATGTGATCATATTATTGATTTTTTTTTTTTTTTTTTGCCTCACCCTCTTAGTAACTTTTTTATCTTATATACAAAGGATTTCAGTTTTAAAGTTATAGAAGAAGAAGGCAAATGTTTTTAGAATTTGCAGATTTGAAAATTGATAGATTAGGATTCTGGATATTCCGATCAACCGGTTGATTTGAATCGATCGACCAGTTGAGCCTGTAGTAGAGGTTAATTGGATTTGTTAAGTTCGATCAATTTGAGTTATGTTCGAGATTAATTAGGTGAATCAGTTCGACTTTATTATTACATTTTTTTTTGTATCTCTAAGCTTAGCATTTTAATATTTTATGATATTTTTGCTTTGAGTTATTTTTTAGTGTTTTCTATATCCGTTATAGATTCTGCTGACGTTTCTCATAATGATCTTCGGTGGTCTCCAGTTCTGCATCTATTTGTCTTTTACTTTTGTTTTTCAAATGAGTGGGATAATTTTTAATTTGTAGATAACATAAATAATATATGTATGTTGATTATATGATAAATACAATTTATTAATTCTTGAATATTCATATATATTGCTTTATTATATGAGTACTCATCTATTTTTGAAATTTGTTGTTTAAATTCTATTCGATATGACATTTATTTGCTTTGATAATTATACATGTATTTATTACGTCTTGATATTGATATAATTGTTAATAACTCCATGCTAACATAGATGTATTTTTGTTTCAAAAAGTGATTTTTTCTCATGAATAGTTTCATCCTATCTACCTTTTCCTGCCTTTTCTGTTTCTTAAAAAAAAAAAAACAAAAAAAAAATTGAAAAAGAACATGAAATGGAATATAAGGATCAAGTTATAAATGAATTTAAGAGCATAGAGATTAATTATATATAGTTTATAAAACCAAGAGGACTAATTAATTATTTTTTGCCAAATTATAGGGATTAAGTTATAGCTAACTCATAAAAAATACTTAAATAAAAAAAATGGTGAAAGTTGTTGCCATGTTGGGCTTTACACTTTATAGTTGTGCACAAGAGGGTCCAGTTACGTGAAGAAAAAAATAACAGGAAGACATGATATATCATAAGAATATATGGCTGGTAGGAGCTAAGCTGGGGGCAGAACGGAGCTTATAGCATGCTGTCAGACCTTGCAGGCAACCTCCTAAAGAAGTTGATGGGGACGGAAGGGAGCTTGTGGCGGAACCTTGGATGTCTCAACACATAAAGGCCAATGAGAAGGGCTAGAACCTGGAAAGGAGTGACATAGAGAACTATGGCAGCAATTAAACAGAATGTCACAAACAAAGTGGTAGCCCTCGGGTCTCTCCAACTTATCAGAGACTGAAATCTTTCCCCTTGAGTTGCAAGGTCACCGACCACGGTCTGAACCCTCCCTGCGATACTTCTTAGACGATCGTATCGCATTCTGACGATATCTGATGGTCTGGAAGTAGGGAATGAATCGAATTCTTCATCAAGTTCATCAGGATGAGCAGCATCAGCATGAGAGAGTCGGGTGTCCATGTGAGGAGGGTGTCTTGGTCTCCACCGATAGTTCCAGAGTCCGATCAGGAACAGGTAGAGGAAAATTGTGGGAAGTATTAGCTCTGGATAAAGGACCAAGATTATGAAGAGGATGTGAATTAAAATGGTGGTAAGAGAGTTCTTCCAGTTGCAGATTTGATCAAACCATTTCCCAACAGCAATCAAGCCACTTAGAACAGCCATAATTCTGAAAAAGTTGGCCTTGCTCCTCCTCATGCTCCACATATGTGAATCTACATCTAGCATATATTCCACAACCTCTTTCCTCAAAGGTGGCTCGGACCTGCTCAGCCTCATGGAGACAATGTGCATAGCTTGGTGCCTCAAGCTATCAAGCTGCATTACTGACAATGGATGGACGTAGTGCATTTTTGGTAACAATGGATGCGAATACATGTGCAACATATTAACCAGAGATGAGCATGTGAACCTCACAGCTAACTGAACTTCACCTGTTTTCCTCACCCCAGAAGACTGTATGGCCAGAAGAGGATAGGAGTGTGTATAAACTCTATCAGTTTCGAGTGTGGATAGACGAATTCTGACTTTCCCAATTCTGGAGTCTTTCCCCCCTCCACCACCATGTATGTGACCATTATCAAAAACCCCAATTGTAATGACAGTACACGGGTCGAAAACCTCCCATGTGTACTGCTCATTCCACCTTGGAGCGAAGCTGTCGACAATTGTCCTTGTCCGGATCCATTTCTGCCCATATTTAGCTACACAGTAGGCATCTGTCGTACCTCGGTCATCCTTTTTCTTCATTGGCATCAGCCCCACAGCACTTAGAACCCCAAGTTCCAAAATCCCAATGCTAGACCTCCATAACTGCTTTGCTGTTGGCCTAAGGTCACTGCTGTAGTGAGTTGATTCATCCAAAACATGATACCCTCCATCTAAACAGATCCTCAAATGAATCCTGCTGGCAAACTTGGTTTCTTTCTTTTGTTCTCCATCTACAATCACATGCTTCTCAAGATTAAACCACCTAGTGTTAACTGGCTTGTGGTCTAGCCTCCTCTGCACAAGTTGCAAAGGGATCACGCACTTCCCCAGAACTTCATCTTTATTTGGTCCCAATCTATCTTCGGCAGTCAAAATCAAAGGCTCCTCGAAAGGTTCAGCAACTACAAATATCAAGTCCTCATTCCACATTGGATTGACAGTCTTAGTTTGAGATGTCCTAGTTCTCAATGCTTGATTTCCAAGGGTGCCCCTCACAAATACTTCTGGGAACCGACTTTTGTCACCAGGCACCAAGTCCTGAGCTTCAATCACATTGACCCTAACATACCAAAGCTTGGGTGAAATATATAACTTGGATCGGATTTTGTTAACACCATCAGGACCAACACTGGCTGCATCTGAATGCCAAGCGTCGGGGAATGCCTCATCTGCTTGAGTTCCCATCCAAACAGCCAGCATCAGCTCCCCAGCCTTAATCTTATCTCCCTTCCTATCTTCCAGTCTATACCATTGTGGTGCCAAAGGACTATCCGGCGGAACACGTTTTGGCACATCAATGAGATCAAACATCATCCTACCAATCAAATCATCTAAGACAACATCCTTATCCTTCACAAACACCTCCAAAACTGAAGCTTGAATTCTATCTTTTGAGAAAGCAAAAACCTGATTCCATTCTGGGTTGCTTTTCTTCTCAAAATGTTTCGTAACACCCTTGTAATTTCCAAGCTTTACTTCAACATAGGGATCACAACTACCAGTAATATCTTTGGGAGGCAAATCTTTAGCTTTCACTACACGAACATAAAGATATTGCATTTGCTCAACAAGGTCATAGGTGCAGGAAAGCTTATCTCCTGTGACAGATCCCGCACCAATGTTTGGTGAGGTCTCCTTTAGAGCAAAGTCGACTGATTGTGGTGGCTTCTGCATTTTTTTAGTTTACACTGACAAAACCAGAGTTATGCAAGGAGCACTCAACAATCACACAGGAAGACAAGGAGGCTCTCAAACTAAGGATATTGAAACAGGATAAAGATTCAACAGAAGTGAATGGAAATTCAGGAAACGAAAAGGATTCGAATGGTAAGAAACCAACTTTGTTCGAGTGATTTCAAGGCTATTTGGACAAATTTGAGTCACTAAAGTTGATGGTGGAATACAAGAAATCTAAGGGTTATTTTGACCACAATTACGAGTCACCACTTCTCTCAGTCATGGACTTTATTGAATTCTTCCTCTAAAAGGGTAAAGATGAAGGCAGGGAAACAAAAGAATAAAGAACCTTATAATTCCTCATCCATGACACAGTTACAGAGCAACACTAGGCACTTCAATTGGAAGCTCTAGACCAGAAACCACGAATATCTGCAAAAGCAGCAAGAAAACCACCGGGTCAACATTTACACTCATAGAACAACTTCAACTGCTGAGAAAATGAAAGAAAATCAAAGAAAATGGCATTGCAATACCACATGGGGTGTCATGATATGGGAAATGAAATTAAAATACTCTTTCATTCAGCCTCAAAGTAAACATTTTACTCGATTAAGACCCAATGATGCATACTTCAAGCTTCAAAAGGCCCAAAACGAAAGTTCCTTCCACATTTTCACAACAATCAAACAGTATAAATCACACATTAATCACCGTGGCCTTGTTAGACTCTCAGTAATAAAGAAAGTGGAGTTAGTAACATTAACACAACAGATCTACTTCAATAGTTGGGCAACCTAAGTAACCAAATACAACAAGCAACCTTAAGCAAACAAGCACTACAAAACACCAACTTTTCCCATAGCTACAAGAAACACATGTAAGCATCATATGCACCCACCATTCCCATTACTTAAAAGAGTGAACAAAAACAGCTTAGAGTCTCAACAACTACTCCAACCAACTTCAAATTACACTACCCTTTGAGTGTCCACGTTGCATTATCAAGAAAACAAGAAAGTAGAAAAATGCAGTACCTTAGTGGTCAGCCACTAGCTACTGTTGAAGCCAAGAACCCTTCTTAAGAGAACAATAATGGAGCTAAGAGGGGTTGAAGAGGGAGCGAACTAATGTAGAAATATTGAGCATGTGGGGTGATATCTATCAAAGACTGAATCTACTGAGAAAAAGAAAGAGAAAAGATTGAACCTACTCACTACCAACTTTCTTTAAACCTTTTTTACTATAGTTTTTATCCTTTCTTCATTCATATTTTATTACTCAAGAAAAAGATTCATACTTATTACATAATTTATTGCTAAGAGCAATTGTGTGCATAGTTATAAAATTCGCACATGAACTAGGAAATCTTAATAGAGCACAGGCGAAGAGCATGGTCGGTTTAGGCACATGAAGGGACTACTTGGGGTTGGAATTGTTGTTTATTTCTTGGACTTGGGAGATGGGAAAAACTCTTCTTTTCATTTTCTTGGTTTTCTCGTTAGATTTACTGCTTCAATGTAGGCATTCTGTGTATTTTAAGATCGTAATAATTTGTTACCTGTGTTCAGTAATGTGATTGATATTGATTTGGTCGAGTCGATTAAATTATACGGGGGAATATAATTGAGATTTGATGTGGGATTTGATAAAAATAGCATATGATATGATGTATAAAAAAAAATTAATATTTTTTTCAAATAAAATATACTTTTAAAACATATAAAAAACAAAAATCACAACGCTTTCAATCGCACTCCAAATCTATCCTTGATAGGCAGGCATTGGTGCAAGTTGCATATCATTTTGCGGCAAAACATGTAAGTCTTTGGCGTGTAATTCGGTGAAATTAATTAGAGTTTTTATTAGTTTTGATATTTTAAAATTAATTAAATATGTTTTGATAAAAGTCTGCTTTCATTTACTTGAAAAGAGACGGGTAAAAAAACCCGACTTATTCGAGTATGGAGGTGGAGCTGATATCATTTGATTTGATGTGTGTGTAATTTATTATCTAAAATGATAAATATATATTTTTTTTTATTTGTGAACTTTATTTAATGAAAATCGATCATAAAAAAAAATCCTATGAAAATCGGTGTCTCATAATCTTTTGACACCTGGAAGGATGAGTGCGGTCAGTTGCAGGATTTCCGACCTTTACCGGGTGTTTGCAGTGTCGTTTCTTCTCAGCCAAAAACACGCGCGAAATGGATACCTGGAATATTCTACCCAAACACTTTTGTGATTGTACATTTATATATATATAATTATAATAATAATTTCATTAATAGAGCCCATAAGAAAAATAGTAATTGTGTATGAAATCATAATATTTAAATCATTTTTATTCTAGTAATATTTGGTTAATATTTCAGATGAAAAGGATATATTTTATTGCTTTTATATTTTAAAATGATAAAAATTTATTTTAAAATTATTTTATAAACATTTTTATTATTATATTTCCGTTTCTGTACCCCCAATAAACTACATTTTATCTTTTTTGTAATTTTTTTTTTTGTAGTCTAGGATGCTAGATGTTGCTCATTGAAAGAAAAAAAAGTTTAGTATGTGAGGTAAAATTTATAATATTAGATTAATTTATAAGCTCTAACTAAGGCTAAGGTTTATGGTGTAATCAAGTGTATGAAACTCAACATGGTTATTATTTCATGAGTTTTTGTTTTTTAATTTTAGCATTTAAGATACAATCACATTAATTTTATATAATAAAACTAAATCTAAAACAACATGATTTTTTTTAAAAATCAAACCGGGATTTAACTGGATTAACCAGAATTATAAGTAAATATATTGAGTCTACCAGATTTAACCAGAACAACTTTCATCTAACTTGTACTAAGTCTTGGACACATCGGGGGCATGCCAAGATTGTTAACATTGTTGAAAAACTTTTTACTAGACAGTGAAAGTTATTTTAACCTAAGCTTTATGTATCTATTTCCTTACAAAATATGAAAAAAGGTTAGTCCATGAGCAATATAATTAGTTGAGACACATGATTAGATTTTCTAGCCAAGAAGGGTACCATCAGATTACATGGAAGACAGCAATTATGATGCAAGAGGTGGAAGCAGAAGAGGGAATCGATTTTGTGTTGTCACCTTGTAGATTGTCCATACCCAAAATTACCACTTCTATGATAGGCTAGCTTCATGGGGCCAGAATTGAATTCTTGACAGTAACCTGTAACCTATTATTGTACCCAATGTCATCAATGTTTTGTGCATGATTTTGATAAGAATATGGGAAATGGTATGTCCAATCCTTTTCATTCACAGTTGAGAAAATAATGAGAAAGAAATGGAGTTAGGTGAAGTTGGTTTTGAAAAGGGAGCTGAGCTGCATGCCTTCCTATCTCTGTATTATGTGCGCATTCAACCCAATATCGTCTCTAGATTGTTGCCGTCATGTTAGGTTTTGCTACTCACCTGTACTGGAAAAAACAGGAACTCTGATGTTGAAGATTACAATTTCACAAAACTTGTAGACTTTATATGTTTGTATATATTAAGAGGTTTGTGAAAATGATTCGATTCCCAGTTTTAGTTGAACAAACTGTTCTATGACGACAAAAAAGGAAAAAACTTGCCAAGAAGTTGAGTTGATTAGGGTTTGCAACTTAATCTTGAATGTTTTGATCTTGACACTTGGGGATGTCAAATCTGGATTTCCATTAGGTGGAGATTGGGGGAAAGGATGATTGAGAATTGAAAATGATTTATCTTTCATTGTTTAAAATTCTAAAATCCAATCAAAAAAGAATTTAATTATGATACAAAGAACAAAATACAAGATCTTGAAGTTTGATGTTACTCTCTCTCTTCTTAGTTGTTGTTGTTGTGGTGGCTAGGGCAACTGGACTAAGACTGAATTCAAAAGCATTTTGTCTTTTCCTAGCTTTGTAGATAGGAAGACGACTACTAGTAAGCAAAAATTCCATCCATAATGTAACCCTTTTCTTTGCCATTAATATATGGTTTCCTTCATGACAAAATATACCAGACTAAAAATATCACTTGTTTTTTTCCCCTTCTCTTATAATCTCTCTCTCACTGGACACTAGAGCTAGGCTAAGTTGCTGTCTGGCAACTTGCACTTTGTGCAGTTGTAGAATTGCAATAATGAATTGCTGCTACCACCTCTGAGAAGCCATCCAACAATTCAATGCTATAGACATGGCCATTGTGCTAACATGCTACATTGTATCCCGTCATTATTTGTTCTATCCTATTCAAGAACTGACCTGGAAAAGGGTTTGTGTTGTTAGGTCACTAGATAAACTATTTTTATTAAAACAGCGGTAATCTGGCTTGGTTTGGACATGTCAACAGTTCAACTAGCAACCCGGCTTGAGTGGGGCTCTAGGTTTCGAGTTTTTCAAATCAACTCGTCAGGTCAGACCAGGTTTTACAACTATACTATAAATAGATCCCATAAAGGTGTAACTCAAGTTAGAAATATATAGACACCCTGTTTGTAAACTCACAGAATGTACACTTTTATTGCCAGTTTGTCATATATCAACATGAAAGAAAGCAACAGTAAAGTAACTACGCCACTAGATATAGACATGCACTTTTCTTATACCAAAGAGTCTAGCAGCATCAGTCCAGCAAACTAAACGCAATTTCCTTACAAAAACCCTACAGAGTGCAGTTGGGGGGATTCAACTTCCACACCATGATAGAAACTATCTTCTTTCTCGGTTGAAGTCTTGGCATCTTCGGATTAATCTTCGCATACTGAGACAAGTCCCTTCCCAATAAGGTTCTAGACATGCTATCCATGCTCATACTAGTACATTTTACAGTAAATTTCTTTCTCGAGGCCTCATTTTAGATTTGAACCCTAGTTGATAAAGTAAAGAACAAACCCGCTCGTAGCCTAATCTGAGGGAAGCTCCCAAATACACATGTAAACGAGTCTGCAGCATTATTTTGATTCAATACATCAGTTTAAACAGTACTCATGTAATTTTCCCCTCTCTAGCATACGCACTAATTATTCTTAAGAAATATGTATTATCATAATAAGGATACATTCATCTTAAAAATTGTAAATTTCTCCATAGCATTTCAACAATATCTCCTTTCCCTACCCTTCTGTTTGCTAGGTCTCAGAAGTGTTTTTAGCTGCGTGAAACATGATGAAATTGGTCCTTAAAACTTTTTCACCTGAACTAGTGCTCCATTCTTGTTTCCAGATTCAAGCATTGCGTCTAAAACTGCAACATCTCTGGCTCCTTCAATAAAAGAGAGTCGAGGCTCAACTTCGTAGCTACTTCCCTTCTGTGACAGATAAAAAGGTATTTAATTGAATGCATCAGTTAAAGCAAGTAGCATTCTAGCAGAATCATTACATTTTAATTCCTGTTTAGTTAAAGAAATGGAAGTTTTAGTAATCCAACAACAGTTACCCGAGAGATCATCAGTTAAAGCAAGTAGCATTCTAGCAGAATCATTAAATTTTAATTCCTGTTTAGTTAATGAAATGGAAGTTTTAGTAATCCAACAACAGTTACCCGAAAGATCAGGCTGTTGTTGACGAAAGAAGGCAACAAGGGTTAATAAATGAACAGTAAGCTCTGAATTTCCAACTAACAGAATGTTTTGTTGTCAATCAAATGAGTCAAATTCCTCTAATGTCGAACAAAACAACCGAACTGAAGGTAATCTCCACTCAAAGCACATTAAGACTAATAATAAAAAGCTAAATGTGAAGACTACCATGCTTATGGTTTATGTTTGAAGCAAACCGTGACAACGCACACAGGAGCTTGTCATCTTATATTACCTTAAGGTTGGCCTGTGAAATGTCATGTAAAAATGCCTTCAGTTCAGCGGTCACTCCACTAAATGGGTAGAAGTTGCTTTTACAGTGTCCACCAGCTCCATAAAAAGAAATCTGCCACAGCATTGTAAGATATCAAATGAAGGTTACTTCTCAAATATAAATGCTACAAGTTAAAGGTAAGAAATCAATTATTTTGAAATTTAAAATTTAGCTAGATAGCTCAGACAAACTAAGATCCGACTACTGCAGCCGATGAAGATCTAATTGACCACAACATATTGGGTTTTGGCATACCATGTAACCATGCTGTCCACCTTGGTTTCCACGCCCAATTTCCACTGTTCCGTTTATGCCAACAATTCTCCATAATATCTAAACGAATTAAAAGAAATGAGAAAGAAGAATTTATTTATCAAGAAGTTTGAAGTAAAACCATCAATTTACCACTTGCCTTGGGTGTTTTGGAGGACACAACCATTGCAAAAACTCCAGAACATCCATTCTCCAGGTGACTAAAATAGGAAAAGTTCACGCGGTGACTTTTATGCTTCCAACAGTATCAGGAAATGATTTGGTTGAAAATCAACTTCATGCATAAGAAACTTACAAAACTGAGGATATGTTATCAGGTGGAGGCAAAGTTGTATCCACATGAGAGGTCATAGCTGACACTGATGTCACCTCACATCCAACAAGCTGTTCAATTGAATAGAAATGCATAATTTAGAGGTCAAAGCTGGATCTCAGAGAGCAATAAATAGTGATTAACATGCAAGCCTAATACCCATTTTAAAAAGCTTAGGTGGCCTCAATTATACAAGTTCTGATTAACATGCAAGCCTAATACCCATTTAACAAGGCTTAGGTGGCCTCAATTATACAAGCTCTATTTACACAGAGAAACACTACTGATATAACATTTGTGGTGTGTCCAGAATTAAAAGCATGCAAAGGATATAAGAACTTATTCTTGATATAGGAACAAGATTTTGGAAAACTATAATTGTGTGAATGACTTAACTCTAGGAATAAATTAATTGCAACAGTGTTAAAATGGAGGAATGAGAAGTTAGAGATAAAGAAGTGAAAGGAGAAGTGCCATTAACAATAAAACTGTTGTGTGATACATTGCTAGCGCAAAATTCAGAAGACCATATGAAGTCTCTGATATTTTATAAAAAATATACACTTAGGAAGTCTGTGATATTGTAGTAGCAGAACATCATCTTTTAATAAGGATAGCAGGAACCAATGTCACTATTTATCAATAAGGTATATTTAAAATGAGAGATTACCATTCTCAGTCCTGCAATGAAGTGCACTCCCATATCTAGAATGAAACCCCCCTGCCAAAACAGAAGATGCACTGGTCAATAATAGCAATGGTAAATGGCTTAAGCATGGTAAATCAACTAGTAAAGGAGCATCTGATATCTAGAAAGATAAAACTACTCCTCTCATATTTCAGGGTATATTTCTCGATTATAACATAGATAAGTAGCTTGGGCCATAGAAGTTGAAAACATATGCACATTACCAAATCCTTTTAAGAATCAGTAAAAAAATTCTGAGTAATATAACTCAGTTATATTATCAGCACAAACCGTGTAATTCCGCCGCCAAGAGCTTGAGAAGTAAGGGTTTGCACTATTCATTGATGCTTCAATTATAAGTTGGACGCTCATCATTTTCCCAATATCAGCCAATAATTTCTTGCTCTGTGAAAGCAATAGCAAGTATATTGGAACGTACAGTATCTTACTATCTTGAACATCAACTCAAATCAGATATTTGAAACAATTACCTCTACAAGTGCAGGTTCAAACCTATAGTTCTCTGCCACAGCCCAAATTGGATAACCAGGTGAATTTGCACAGATAGATTTGTAGCTTGACAGGCTGGTTTCTATTTCACTAATAGCTGCATTATCCAACCATTATCCGAATGCACACAAACTCAAACTTTATGAGCATATTGTATGCATAAAAGTGTTCATCTTGAACAGGGACTGCTAATGAATATGTTTTGGGCCGGATATTTCTTTCAACAGTGGAAAAGCTTACTACTGATAGATGCAAGCAATCCTAGTGAGATGGGTGAATATGGGACTTTGTTTGACTGGAGTTAACTTTCTTGCAAACAAAAGTTCTAGCAGTCTTCCTCATCAATCTATGGTGGGCAGATAAGATACTAATTATGTATAGTTCAGAAGGAAAAGAGAGTCACATTGATAATAGAAGCATATTTTCTTGTCCAAAACAATGCCACTATCCAGTTATGATCCTGCCAAACTGAATATAATCAAATAATGACTCTGTTTAGACAACTCTATTTGTGTGAACTTTCTGCTCTCAAGACATGATTGGCTTTTGTGGTTTGAAGCAAGGATGGCCCCTGTATATATTCTTATAAAAAAATAACACAATAATCTAGATCGACTATTGGTATGATCAGACAATGATCTCACACATCAATCTCAACAATAAATGACTTCATATCTCTTTTATCACCTACTCCTTATTGCAAAATTCACAGTTACATTTTATCTATTCTTCGTACTGTTTCACTACTGACTAAAAAAATGAAGAACTATTCCTAGTGCCACTATATCAATTTGTAATATGTAAATTAAATTCAATAGCATGAAAAGAGTTTCTATGCAAGAGAATCTATATGTGCAAGAGTTTTTAAACCTGCAAAAATTCCACATAAATTTAATCTAGTGGGATGATTTCTATTCCTAAATATCACGGAGAGGCTACAAACAACCAGAAAACATCGTAGTTTACTTACAAGATGCTGCTGGTTTCTCTTCAGATCATCCAAGTTATTCAAGAATTGCAGATGACATGCCAAAATAAAAAAGATTAAGAACATTGCACAAATGAGAAATATAAATACAACAGCAATATCAACAAAAAATTCACCAGTAAATTATCCATCTTTATTTATTATTCAACATTTTTTAGATTGTTTTTGGTTAAAATTTGGGAATGTCTTAGGAAACAACCCACATCAATCTGAACTAAAAAATGCCTTCATTTTGCGACTACGAGCTTATATTACCTTGGAGGACATGCTTCCCTGCCTTTAGTAGCTTTAGTGACATATCAACCTGCATCAATTAGTTTATGTAAGTGAAAAATTTACTGAAAACATAACAAGTCAAAGCAAAGCAAATTCCTTAAAAGAGATGGAACATATAAGATGACATCCAAACTGAAATCACAGGATAGTCTGTCGAGAAAATTTCTCTAAACACGGCCAAAGCTCATCGCCAGACTCCAGTACATACATTTATCATTTGCCATGTTGCCTGCCCAATTTCTGAATTACATTTTAGCTTTGCACTAAGCTTATACTGACAAAATGACTAACAGATAGGCTCCTTCTCGAAATTCTTTATAACCAGCAATGAATTCGATCATTAAGAGTCAAATTCTTGATTCAGAACTAGAAAATTCAGCAACCAACGCATGGAAATGCAACAAACAAGAGCACCATGGTAGCTATGATTTTACAGTTTCTTGTTAAAATTGTTAAGAAAAATCTAAGATCGCTTAGTGACAGCCATATCAAGAAAGATTCTAAGCCTTATCACCATAAAATAATCAACATTTGAATAAAGAAACAAAATTGATGACACACCTGATATTGTGCAGCAAGAACCACAGCAACACCAAGAATTGACTCATCTTGAATGATCTCATCAAGACCCTTATCACCCCACTTGCATTCCACACCAGGAAAATGCTCCTTTGCTACCTCCACTGCTTCTCTTGCAGATTCCTGAACATGTAAATAAATATATAAGCAAGAAAGATAATCAAGAAATGAAATGAGTAATAAGCAATGAATCACCTCAGAGCGACTCCAGATGGATTTAAGAACAAAAAGATGAGAGATCTCAGCTAGTCTTGGAATGTATTGAGTCTTGACAAAGATGCCAGCTCCAAGAACGGATATCTGGGGAAGTTGGTTTGCCATTTCTTGAAAATCTTGGAAATGGGTTCTTGATGAGAGTGATATTATAATGAATATATAAAGGAAAAGAGAAGCACAAAAAATGAAATAGATTTTGCTTAATGTTTTAAGAATGTGTTAATTTAATCATATTTGTCGTTATAGGAAATCAAATCAATAATTTATTAATTTAAATCTTGACTAAATTTAATATTACACTAGATATTTTTACTCAAAATAATATTGTTTTTGTTAAAAAAATAACCTAGTCTCTTTAACTTGTATTTTAAATATAATATAACATAATACTTTAATCAATTTTATATCCTTTTCAATTTATTTATTTTTACTTTTTTATTTTGGTAAATATGGAAAAAAGTAATTAGATGAGAAGAATTTGATGAGAGAAAAGAAACAATTTTGAAAAGAAAAAAAATGCTGAGTTTGATAAATACTAGTAAAAAAATTATTTAATCATCTTTGATGCTATAGAGATCAAACTAACTACGTATGCTAAAACAAATTGTGGAAATTTGACACAAGAAATGTTGACGTTTTGGATGTGGTTACGCAAGGTAAGAAAATTCTTGGTGTTAGGTCTTTGATTGCGAGATAGATTGACAAAATGTTTGACTATACAAGAACGTGAGCTAGTTGAATTCTTTTTATTATATATTTAGATTAACTTACGTGTATTTCAATTAATTTTACAGATTATAAAATTAATAATTATATAAATCTTCAATAATCCTGAAATTTATAAAACTCAAACTGATAAATTTTAAAAAATAAATTTAAAACTTGATCAATTAAATTACACCCCTAAAAACTAGTTGAATTTTTCACCAAAGGCGTAGTTGTAAAATTTGTACTGTCATGGCATGGCAGATCGCCTTGGGACCTGCCGACCAAGGGTTTATACCGATTTGGGTTGAAGACAAAATATAAGAAAGAAAAAACTTATTGATTTGCCAAGTTGATCTGCTAATCTAATCTACCTGGGCCTGACTCTATTAAAACCCAACCGTGTATTAAGCTCTTTCACAGCAGCACACAGTTTCTTCTGTTACAATATCTATCATGTTTCAAATTGTAAATACAACAGCAGTTTTAACAGATAATTCATACAATCACATTTGATTTTAAGGCTGCAGTTTAATCAGATACAAGTAAACAATGAAATCGACTGTGTAACCAGAGTTTTGAATCTATAGTAAGCAGGCAAGGATGAAGGTATTCGAAGTAAATGCGGACGCATTCCTAACATACTAGTCTGAAAACAAAGATGGGACTTTGGAATTCGATGAACTTATTTTCAGGATCAAGGGTTTGGATGAATATATCTTCTCTTGGTTCTTCGGTCACTCCACTTTGTGTCGCGTATTCCAATGCCATTTCATAGTCCACCTGCAAATAAAATTCACACATGTCAAAGAAATATAAAATTTACATGCAAGGGAAAGAAAATATGCGAGGGAGGACTGGGATAGCTAGGAAATTTCACTTGAAATCGAAACATTGGGCTGTTATAAGCCTGCCAGAGAACCAGCTGTGCTGGAAAACTGAATGACAGATAAAATCTTTTCCTTGATGTTTCTAATGTCAGTTTTCAATACGTAGCAACATCTTTACATCTTTTGATTAGAATCCCGTATTGCTTGATTAGTTTGGCATATTTTTACCAAAGAGTTGGAACTTGGTTTGGCAATAGGAGAATCTTATAGTCTCTAATCCCCCATTATTAATGCAACAGCCATCCAAATCATAGCTAGGATGCACCAAAAGGCCATTCAAAATTGTCAGTGATGGAGGATCCACAAGTTTCAATTAGACCTCACCTTTTCAACATGCTCAGCAAGCTTTTCCTTGATTGTCTCTTTTGTTATCAAATTAGCTGTTATGTTGCTAAGTATTTCCGCTTCCTCACCGCTGTAACGCTTCTTCTTTGATGCATGTGACTGTGACATGTATTTCAAAACATCATATACAGCATTGGTAGCATCAGGAATATACCTGCCAGTACATTAAAATTTGGTTTCAGACTTCAGTACATGCAAATAGGAAAAAGAATAGGACATTTTGGACAACTCTTGAGAGAACAGGTCAGGTCAACAGGAAGTACCTGCTTAGATTTCGTTTTCTCTCCTGTTGCTCACGGGCCAGCATTTTCTTTATAATTTTGGATTTTAGCTGGATGCAGCATTGCTGAATGGCAGACTGGAAGGCTGATTTTATTAGCTAACTTGTAAATTTCTACTGCTGTGATCAAAATGACAGAAAATGGGAATAAAAAAAAACCACCTTCACAGCTGTAGCTATCTCATTAATATCATCTCCAATATACTCCTTGCCAGTCCCTTTAAAGGGGATTTTTGTGCTCACGACACTGACAAAGACACCAATTTTGTCCTGCGTCTGGTTAATCTTGTAACTCCCCCAACTGAAAGGACATTTTAATAAACCATTTTGTTGCATTAACTGTGAGAACATTCCATCTGCCTCCCACACCCACCCCAAAACTATCAAAAGAAATGGCTGTACTGTTATATCTTACTTGATTCTCTTAAGTGCAGTCCTGGTGACAACATCTGCACCTTGCTCAAATAGAAGTGGAATGCGGTTTGCAAATCGAAATATATTCAAGCCCTGCAGTTTAGAGAAATAGTTTTGCAGGATAATATCAGCTAGGATAGAAAATCAGAAAGAAATTTAATTAGCATAAAGCATGAAATACATCAGACCAAGGCATTAAATACACCATCACAGAATTTGCAGAGTTGCCTTTAGAAACCCACGATCAAGTATCATGCGCATGCAATTAACATCATATTGCTTTTAAGAAGCTAACTGGCAAACCAGTGCCTGATGCTTTTACTTCCATAGATGGAATAGTAATTCCTTAATTTATTTTATTTTACCAAAAAAAGAAAGAAAGAAAGTAAAATGTGTATTTTTAAGCTCATAAACCAACCCAATAAATACAAACGCCTGTCTATTTAATTTCACAAAGCATTGCTTATCAAACTGGGATGTACAAACAAGGTCCAATTGTCCCGAAAGCAACACAAGCCAGCACTTTCAATGGTGTTGGTTTGTGAATCATAAAAGTCCTTAAATTCCTGGTTTTAAGTTGCTGGATTTGATCAAAACCTACACATATTTCCTAAGCTAGCCTGATTTGTTTCATCACAATCACAATATTAAGAGAGACACACTTACTTGCTTAACATCCTTTCCACCCACACTGACACCAGCTTCTACAATAAATGGGTGACCCTCAAATACTTGAGCACTGCATATAATGGTAGTAAAGAAAGGCCACATTTAGAACATTGTTTATCCATTAGCAGAAAAAAAGATTAGTAATATTTTTTTGGTTCCGATACCAATAACTATTTTACCATGCAGGTTGGCTTTAGTTAAAAAAAAATAGATATAGCAAACAGAGATTTGAACACAACCTGCCTGAATAAGTTGCAACCATATCTGGATGCAGCTCCTTTATAATTCCAAGACGAAGATTGTATTCCCCTGCAGGACTAAGACACTGAAAATGGCTTATCAGTAATGTGCTAAGCTATAAAAGTTGTATTATACAAGTAGAGCACCACACAGTATGAAGTGAGGACAAATCACATCAGCAAAATCAATGGCAAATAAATTACATTCAAAGCCTAAAAGCATCTTACATCACCAGTAGGGTCGTCAAACTTGGCTTGGCGAAACAACTGATTGATGCGAACTATCTGCTGATCAGTCAGAGATTTTACAACCATTTTTGGGCTAAATTCTGGACCCATTTCCCCTAAAAAATTGGGAAGGATTATTGTTACAACCACAGAATTTTATTGTTGAATTGCATACTGATAGAATGTAGATATTAATTTTCTCACCAATTAATCGTTCAGCAAGTGACTTTCCTATGTTTACAAATTCATGCTGTAGAAACTGCAAAAGATTCTGTTTTGAAGTTTCCGCAATGAGGCGTTTGATCAGCAGTAAATCAACAGATGATGGATGGTGTTTTGTCTCGAGAGGAACTGGAGGCATCACATCAGTTCTCCGTGCAAATTTTATAGTAACATTCTTACTGCAAAAATGGAAGTAGCATGTGCTTAACAGAATGATGATGCACAAGAATAGAAGCATGAATGTGTACACAAGAGAGAGAGAGGGAGAGAGGGAGAGGGAGAGCATACTCTGGTGCATCTGATATAAATCTGAAAAGAAATTGGGCATAAGGAGTGATAACAGCCATTTGCCGCATGTAATGCAATATCTTGGACTGCACATACAGGACAAAACACCACTATTAAAACTTAAAATAGACCAAACAACATTGCTGAACACAACTGCAATGCATTGCATAAATTCAAAGTGTACAACGAAATGTTAACATAGGCAAATTATGGTCTACATACACGATAAGTTGTCCAATTTCCCTCAATAACAACTTGAATTTCAGCTCCATGCCAACAATCATCATTGTTTCGTTTTTCATGTAAATGAATGTGAGGAATGTTCCTGGTTATTTAAAAGAAGCACCATTAATAGTCTGATAGAAGCTATAACCTCAAGCATTTTTTCCATGGAATTAAAAAGTTGCCATATATTCTTGGAACTAAATATGAAACTCAGCACAATACGCATGTGGATATGTAACAACAAACACATAAACAACCTAAAATATAGAAAAATACCATCACTTATGAAATATGTAACATCCATGTTTATAAGACGATCCTTGAAAACATTGTGCATTCTGTGTATTCCTAAATTTGAGTCATACCGATGAATATCTATATCCAGCCTGCAGAATGAAATATAGCTTTGGGCCTTCATTGATGACAAGATCTCTATAGGAAGCCCTGTACTCATTTTAGACCATATCAATGCCTGCATAAGTAAAACACAGTAAATTAACATTAACTTCTAATCTATAAAATGATAATTAAGTGTAAAAAATGTGGACCAAATCAATCAAATAAGCTTCTGAACTGAGACAATGTGAAGCATTGTAGCTAAAAAAGCTTCCCTTAACTTTAATCATTTGCCAACAATCATAATATGGACAATGTTCATTTAGGCAGCATCAAAATGGCCAATCCATGATCATAAGATGCAATTTAACTGATATTTTGTTATCCAATTTCCATAAGGTGGTTGGACAGATTCAAGGATATATCCCAGCACAAGAGCTGGGGGAGGAAAAAAGCAAATATAATGATGATGTAGCATCAACATTCGCGGGATAACTTATTCCAAATGGCAGTAACAAAGATGCATAGTCATGCATGCAGCAAACTGCAGAGAAATTCATTACCATTTTGGCACCAAGACCAAACTTGCCACGAGTCTGCTTGAGACCATACTTTGTCCCGGACAAAACTGCATACATAAGTACACTCAAAATCAAGCTCGTAAGAATTATGGTAGTTTCAGATATTTGTTCATATTTAAGTAACTATTCAAATCTGCATGCACAAACATAAGTTGCCAAGTGACAACCAACCTCGTCCGAACATATTTGGGATATCATCATGTGGCATTCCTTTTCCATTGTCCTGCATATAAAATCAGTCAAGAGTCATTAGAATTCACACCTTCAAAGAGAATTTTGGCAATAACTCAGAAACACATTTACACCACCACAAAATTAAGAAACACGTATGAAACAACAAATACTAGATAAAACATTGAGTGTAAAGTATATCACACCTTGCATGTGACTCTGTAAAATGAGGCCTCACCTCGACCCTTCATGCCCTTCATAGTTGATTGTTCTTTTACTTTCTTCCCAAGAGAAGCATTCTTCGCTTGCACTTCTTGAGCACGAGCTTCCTTCGCCAATCTTTTCTGCACAACTCAAAACACACCACAAACAGCTTAATTTCAACAAACTGCCAAAACCCAATATCAGAATTCAGAATAGAACCCAACACACACACACACACACACACCTCACGAGCCTTAGCTGTCTCGTAATCATCATAAAGCTGCGCATCAACACGCTCTCGATCAACAAGACCAATCATTGAATTAAACTTACTTTTCCCTATCTCCTCACTGCAACAAACCAGATAAAAATTTGACCAAGCTTAATGATTCACACATTCACATACACAAAAAAATATCATAAACTAAAAAACTGACATCGTAATTTCTACGACAGGAAGTTCCGATATCGCTTCCGCCGAATCAAGCGAATTTTCTACAAGTTCTCTCACTGTAGTATAAAGAGATTTCCCTGGCTGAAATTCACAATAACTTTCACCCAATCAAAAAAAAAAAAAAAAACCACTTACTATCAAAACAATCACAATGAATCTTACATTATCAAGAACTGAAACTTACATTATCAAAGCCGGCAATGTTCTTGTTCTCTGCGAAAAATTCAGCTGGAGATTCTGCAAAAAAAAAAAAAGCAAGCTCAAAAAACTAAAGGGTCTAACCAAAATGGGATTTTTATAATGAATCCATAGAGAGAAACACTGACTTTGTTTGAGAAGGCTTTCTTTGGGTTTCCTTGGAGTCTTTGATTTGCCTTTCTTTGTTTCATTTTGGCTTTCACTGCTTCCTCCGATTTCCATTCGAAAAATCCACAATATCAGACTCTAAATCCGAACGGGTCTGATTAAAATTGGTTTTTTGAAAAAAAAATTGTTGATTTTGTGATTGAATTAATTTTTTCTGTTTCAGCAGGAGAAATGCACAAACCTAATGTCATAGGGTTTAAGAGTTTTTAGAGGAGTTTGGTTATGCAGTGTGGTGAGATGTGGGGGGAAATTGTGTGTGTGTTATGCTCTACGGTTGTGATTAAGTGTACTTCTGGTTTGAGTTGGTTGACGGTACAGATTGGAAGGGAGTTTATGGAAGGGTGGTGTTAGGGCTAAAGAGTATAAGAAGCTTATATGTGAGCTCTGCAGCTAAATACTTTAACTGTAAAAATATTTTCCCGCCAATAATCTAGACGTTTTATCTTGGAAATGGAGAGGATTAATGCTAAAAAGACATAATTAAGAAGCAAAGAAAGGGGGAAACAATTGCTGTTTTACGAGAAAATCATAAAAATGGATTATAGCATGCACTTAAACCAAAGAATTCTAGCATTGTTTTAAAATTTTACTTAAATTATACAAGTTAATTCTATTTTTTTTATAGAAAAAATAATTAAGATAATATCGTTTTGATATAAATTTTTTTTAAATAATTCAATAGGTTTTATTTAAATCAATCAGGTTACGAGTCAACTCTAATTATTAACTGAGGTAAATCAAATCAATTTTTTTTTATTTTCTTTAAATTTAGAACAATCTAGATCGTGGGTCGCAAATCAATCCTGATTATTGATTGAAATAGATTAAATTAATTATTTTTTATTTTTTTAAAATCTAAATAGATCCAAATCTTGGATCAATAAATCCTGGAACAGCCTATTATATTCAAGTAGATTTTATAACTAGAAATTCAAGTAATCTCTTTACCATGGCTTCATTTTTGGAGGGTTCAAATATTGTTAGCGTTACATGATGTAAGAAATATTTTCAACAGAACAACTAAACTGAAAATTTTTACTTGTTTTTAAGTAAAAAATAATAGTGAAAAGTATCATCATTCTTACTTGGTAATGTAAAAAATTCCTACTGTCAATAAAAAACAAAATTTTCCCAGTTAAAAAAAAGCTGAGAATGTTACTGTCCTTTTAACGACAAGAATGCACTGAAATACATGACTGTTTCAATAGTCAATGAGATCGGCTTTTAGTCAGAGCTGGTTATGTTTGGTGGGGTTTTTGATGATGTTATTTATATGATAATGTTCTTAAGTATTTGTAATAAATTTTCAAAAATATATTAATTTTTCCCACAAAGAATATATAGACCATATTCATTAATTGGGCTCCCAAATAATTATGGGGGACATTAACGGTTGATGTGGAGATCCTAAGCTACACTTTAATTAATTAATTTAATGTCATCTTAAACAATCAAGAAGATCACACATCGAGCTAGCTAGGATATCCTATACATACCATCCGAACATGAAATCCAGTGCTCTCTTGGCAGCATTCCGGTTATCTTTGGCAGAAGAAAGCGGCACAACCAAGTGAGAATTTATAGCGTGTTTGAAAGTATAATTAAGATTACCTTTTAAGATTAATATAAAATATATTATAATTATTGAATGAAGTTATTTATTGTTTTAAACATAATTGTGAAAAACTTTACCAAATTAATGATCTTGGCCACTTAATTTTTGAGTTAATTAGTAAGTTATCTAATCAATCATGTTAATTATTTTATTTAAAATAATATTATTTTAACTTGAAAAAAATATTTAAAGTTGACCTGACTAAATTTTATCCAAATTTAAGCTATCAAAATTTAAAGTAAAATATGATCAGGTTATTAGCCACTTTTTTATTTTAGGTTTTGCTAGCATCAAGCTAGCCATTCCTTGGAGTCAATATCTTTTTTTTTTAGATTTAAAAAAACCTGACCTCTAATTCGAACTCGAGACCTGCTGTGTAGATCTCAAACCCTTTACCATCACGCCACGCTTCTTGGGGATCCTTGGAGTCAATATCGATTATTCATAAGAAAAAAATGCATTTTACCAACTAATTTTTGTGATCTCAATTAATAGTAGATTAAATTTAATTTGATCAAGAACATTGTAATGGAGTTATTGTCCATAATCATGATCATATGCTAATAATTCACTTACATGCTCCAAGATAACACTTTAATCCAGCATTATGTTGTTTCTTCACACACACACACACCCTCTCTCTTTAATGTCATTAAATTAGTTTAGCTAATGTTAATCATGTAAGCAATTTTGCCATGTATAATATGGTATGGTAATGAGATATTAAAGCACAATACTTGATGTCAAATGCAATTAATTCAGATTTCCTCTCTATATCCATTTTGCGGTTTAATCTTTCAAAATCTTTAAGACTTTTGGGAAGCCATATTTCTTGAGTAACCTTAGAATTGTTAGTTACAACTTTTCTACTATTTATCGGATGGTTAAGATGTAGCGTAAATTCAAATCTTTATTGTATAATTATATATTGTATAAAGACTTCAAATTAAATTTTGAAAAGCTTAGAATTGTTTTATCTAGAAAGGAATCATCGTAGAATCAGGATTTTGACTGATTATCTATCCATTAGGATTAAGATTTTGCTTAGGCCTAGTTTTTCTTAGAATCATCTTGCATGTTCTTGTGTGCTTAAAAAAGAGCTAAC
>Ga0307515_10006547_pt1 | contig 23289 bp, 23 predicted proteins | sample 17_EM_MG_FD_194513 | JGI IMG/M metagenome (GOLD analysis project Ga0307515, IMG submission 194513) | Populus trichocarpa ectomycorrhiza microbial communities from riparian zone in the Pacific Northwest, United States - 17_EM | ecosystem: Host-associated > Plants > Roots > Unclassified | place... | reverse complement strand
GGAAGGGTCCCGTTGAAATATAGATGTGCGGAGTACTGATAGAGATGGGGTGGTGGAAGGTGATGATGAAACGGCAAACATCCTGGATTCTCTGAACGGCATCTGAACCGACATTCTATATCCAGTTAGAATCATTGTCGCAGGTGACAACTTGGAGCTGAACTCACCTTGGCCCAAGAGATCACTCGTCGCAGGCTTGGAGCGCAAATCGGGACCATTCCCATGAGACTCAATACTTCAACCCAAAATAGCCCATACAACCCTTCGAAGAATTCCTTCAACTTCCCCCACATGCAAGGATCTCCATTGTCAGGAGTAAAGCAAAGGTGGTTTGACCAATAGAGAGAACTATATTGCAAAGCGTCGGAAACGTGCTCTTTGATTCGGGATGGGAGATCGTTGATATCTGTATTAGCAAGTCGGGAATCGTCGAGGTTGCAGATATTGAAACGGAGCTGATCCATCATCGTCTTGAGGCAAGCAATTCCCAGTTGCGTGTTCGCGTCTTCAATATTCACTTTACAAGCGCAGTGGTCGTGGACAAAGAATTCCGAAATTGACAAATGCCGGACACGAACCCCTCCATTGGCCGATTCGTCTCGATATAACAGGGAGCTGAGATCATTCACCCACTTTTTGACCAAATTGGGCTTCACTCCCGCCAGTTCTGCAATCGATTCGTCACACAGTGTGCGATACGGAGCCGCTGTAAGCAGCACTCCAATCACCTGCCGAAAATCGACATTGCCTGACACCTTTCGTGATTTCAAGATACTGGAGTAAAGGTTGTATAGAGGTTTCAAGCTAGTGCCAGCTGCGTCTTGCAAGGCTACCTTCAAAGTCTCTTCGGGGTCCTCACATTGCTCAAGGGCAAGAACAAGAGTCTTGATGAAGATGAAAAGACCATTCGCCTGAGAGATAACTCCGTCAAAGAGCGGTTGTCCTGGCCAATGGGTGGGCAGACACCACACTTTGGCTACTGAAGCGAACTGGCTTCGGGCAAAGGTTTGCAAATCAGCTCCGGCGTCCTGATCCATAGACAAATCATAGGGTGAATATGACGATCGGGGGAGCCGACGAAAGAAATGCTGAATTTCGTCTTCAGGTCTACTTGTGACAATGATTTTAAGCCACAGAGCATGTCCGACCGCATCTTTTAGAACCTTCAAGAGGATTGGACGATTTTTGTAGTCACCACATTTGTCGAGTGCGTCAATGACAAAGACGAGAGCGTGTTTTGGGTGGCGAGGAAGGGTGCGGATGAAGTCAAGGAAGAGAGAGTCCTTCATCGACTTTGATGTCAGATCTGGGTCGCTACGAAGACGGTCTGCCACGATCCTTCGAAAGGGGGGAAATTTTTCGGCAAGTTTGGAGATAAGGGTAGGAAGGATATTTCTGAGCTCGCTCATATTCGCGTCATCCCTCTGGCAGAAAAATGCTCCGGCGAGGCGCTGTTTATTGTGAAGCCTCTCACAAATTGAATGAGCTAACGATGTTTTGCCAATTCCAGGTAAACCGTGGATCCAGTATAGATTGCCCGTTTCTGATCCATTGACCGCCCAGGTCATGATTTGATTCAAGAGACCTTCGCGGGTGCCTTCCATACAGCAGAGTTCCAAGTCATAACCTGTCTCGACGCGTTTAAGCCGTGTAAGCAAAAACTCCTGCTCTGCACGTGCCATTGAGAACGGGTGATCACCAGGTAGGGACAATACGTGCTTACCATTCTTTTTGGCGAGGCGGAGCGTCTCAACATCCACTGCGTGGTTGAAGTCTTCAATGACCTTAGTCAATTCTTTGTCCATTTCGTCGAACTTCTCTGGGTTGGCCGGTGTTCTCGCTGTGATCATCAGTACTTGCCAAATCTAGGACATGACCACCTACCACCTTTGACATAGTTGCATGAGAATTCCGCGACCATCCGCATCACTTCGAACATTCGCTGGATCACTTTCTCCAAGATTTCTGTCTCTTCGCAGACAACATCGTCTGCGACCTTCTCCCCCAATGGCAAAATCCGCTGCAACCGACCCAACAGGGCCAACGGCACCTGGTCATATTTGTTTTGCTCCTTCAATAGCTACGTCGTCATGCATTTAGGTCTGTTCCTGGTACGCAAGCAGCGGGTACGAACCTCAAACGTGACACTGGCAAGACCAAAGACAGCCTTTGAGACAGGATTCAACTAGAAAGTGTCAGTGTCTCACTGGTTTCCATTTGAGAGAACGGACCTCTGCGAAGACAGCCCCGTACTTGATAGCCTTGTCCACAATCCTCTCTGTTGATGTATTCATCATTGGGGAGTGTTCCTTTAGCAATTTCTCGAGTTCTTTGAGCAAGCCGTGGAGAGTTTCCGCCTATGTGGACATCAATAGCTGGATGCAATGGGCAGTTGCAAAGATACGAACCGTAGGGCCCGCAGAGAAATGTAATTCAAACGAGCAACGATACTTTCCGACGACAACGACCTCTGCGCTTCTGTATCAGGTATGAAACGACTTGTTGGGGGTATGACCGACCCGGTAGCATAAGCTCGTGCTCTCCGGAGGCCCAGTACTCGTCAAATAGCTTGTGGAGGCCAATCGCCTTGACATTCCGATCCTTCTTTACGAACGGCAGATGACTACTCTTCATTTGAATCTCTACGCGCACTTGGGATGTCGGAGAAATATCTCTATATACGCACATGCCTCGGTGAGTGTACGTTGAAAAGAGACCGAGGACATACGGGCGCTGGACTGGTGCCCACGTCTGGTTGTCTTTCCTTTCTAATTCTATCGTGTCGCCTCCTACAATCAACACCAGCTTATACTTCAAATCTGGGACATCTTGCACAATGATTTCTTTTTGGTACCTGAGATGAGCGATATGGACCTAAAATGAAGTGAAGGGCCGCACCATTCAGGTAGAGGCTTTTGGGGTATCATCAGTGACAACGGGGCACTATATGACCGTCGAGATGCTCACAGGTTCATTCCTTGGGGTGCCTCGGTCGCCATGGTTGTTCTCTCTGTATGACTTCGGGGTCCAGGAGAGGATCGATCGGGGATTCAGCGTTGGCGCCCACTCACCGATGACAGCTGACATCTGTCATGCCCTCCTTCTCACAGCCAGAATTCCTGGACCACAGTGGCTCAAGTAGAAAGCAACGCACGAGAACCCGATCACTCGCTCAGTGAACGCCAGGCAGAGTGTTGGAATCCATCTTGCCTTCCTTCATTTTCGCGTCTACCCCTTCACTGGGGACATGAGAAGGTACCACTGTTGCGATTCTTTGACTGTGGCGCATCGATCACAGTTTAGCAGCGGGGCTATTCGGGCGACCCCCATCCCTAAGAAAGAGAAGCCCGGTGAGTAGTAGGCCGTGTACTACCCTTCTTGGTTGGTATAGGGACCAATAGGACACACTTCTCGGCGTCCTTGGGGTCAAAGCCAACTGCGGGCTCATTGACGACATGGTTTTCGGGTCGTGCCAGAGTTGTCTACCACGACTATGGTCTCTACCGCTACTACATTACCCCTCTCTCTGCCATCTATTTGTTGTGTCCATCTCCTCGTCTTTCCATTCTTTATTGCAGGATTTGTGTTAGCTTAGTCCACTGCCTCGTTGAACCTGTCCCATCCAGAGGCGTTCTGATCAGCCTTCACGGACGGATCATTTCTGCCAGGTCTGCACAAATCGGCTCTGAATAACGCGCAATATTCAACCTGACCAAGCGCAACCTTCGAAATTAGCTGGCAAAAAATTGAACACTTCCCAGTATTCTACCGCTCGCGATTACTCATGTTTACCAGACACAAGATACAGCAATATTACATACAGGAAGCATCACTGCCTCAATTGACTCTTCTTCCTAAGTGATACTTCGCGTGCAGTGACTGCAACAGAAGAAAACGAAGACTGGACGAATCCGGAAAAGATCTACAGAGGACTCGGACTTTCGGATCCAGTCAAGACAGCGGAAGACAAATGGCTCCTCCTTCCCGCGTTCCTCAAAGTCAAAGGACTCATCAAACAGCACATCGTCATTTTGTCGAGCATGATCTTAATAACATCCTCAACGCGAGCAACCGTGTTACCTCAGACGTCGATCCAAAGGTTTCCCTCGTCTACTCCCAATATCTATGTCGGTATGCCTGAGCAAGACGACCATGGAGGTGGTGGTGGCACCGGTGGCGCTGGGGACCGCTCCGTCACACCGCAAAATGCAGGCTGAGGTCCACGACGTAATCTGCACCGGTGGTCGTCGGGTATCGAGTATCCGCGGGGGAGCAGGCGCATCAAACGGCCGTGAGTTATGCTGGCCCGCCTACCGACCATGCTCGGGAGCAACAATTGCATGCTCAGTAGTAATTCTGAGGTGTAACCTGCTACCATGTCCGAGTGGCCACTCGATCCAGGGGGTTATTTCGTCGTCAAAGGCACGGAGAAGGTCATTTTGGTTCAGGAGCAGCTGAGAAAGAGTCGAATCTCGGTTGAGACGGATAGCTCGAAGGGTATTGCGTCTGTCTCGGTGACCTCGTGAGTCTGTCCGCTCCCCCACGAACCAGTCTGAATATAAATTTTATATCCAGGTCAACCCACTCCGGTTTCAAATCGAAGACGCACGTAGTCAGGACTTATCTCCCTCAAGCTAACTGTTTCACAAACGACGTTCCTATCGCCATTGCACTGAAGGCACTAGGCGTCCAGTCTGACAAGGAAATCTCCTTCTCTGCGCTCGAAATACCGAGTCATACAAGCAGCATTCTCTCTCAACCTTGAGGAAGCGGCCAAGCTCGGTATCTTTTATAACTCAGCAGGCAAGAGAATCGAACGCGTGTTATTCGAAAGGTGGCTGATCCGCGCAGACCAGCTTGGGAGGAGAGTATGGAGTCATTGCTCATGATTTTCTCGACGCACGCACCGGTTGTCAATCTCGATTTGACTGCCAAGGCACTCTGTTGTAAGCATGACTCGGCGATTCCGTATGGCCAATCAAGGCTCATCATTAGTAGATGACAGAGACTACGTAGGCAACAAGGGACTAGAACTGTGAGCTGACTATCTCTCATTAACAATGAGGTTGTAACAGCTTTCCTTCTCAGTGCTGGTCAACTGCTCTCACTACTTTTCGAAGATCTCTTCAAGAACTGGAACGCGAACTTGGAACTGGCGATCAATAAGGTCCTACAGAAACCATCTCGAACGACCGAATTCGATGCGTACAAGACAATTCTTGCAATTGGCCAACCAACCTCTCCCGGCTTCATCCGTGCCATTTCTACAGGCAACTGGTCTCTCAAGCAATTCAAGATGGAGCGTGCCGGGGTCACGCACGTCCTCAGCCGTCTGTCCTTCATATCAGCACTAGGGATGGTGACCCGAATTTCGTCCCAATTTGCGAAGAAGAGAAAAGCGAATGGACCAAGAACGCTTCAACCAAGTCAATGGTGTATGTCATGCCCCACCGATACACCCGAAGGGGAAGTGTGCGGGCTGGTCAATGACCTTGTGGTGATGGACCCATATTACGATGGATGTCGAGGAGGAACCAATATTGGTGAACGCTACTCTACTAGGTGTTGAGGATGGGAACGGTGTTTTGTTATCCAGCTCGATGACTCACTGCTCTCCCAGCCATTGTATGTCCACAGGCACGGAAATTTACGGACCGACCTCCTTCGTAGTTCACATCAACAGTCTCATCGTTAGTATTACTCGGTTCCCTGCCAGGCTTGTTGCTCAGTTCCACAAGTGGAGGCGTGCTGGCAAGATCAACGACAAAATAGTCAATATTGCAAGTAAGGTGGACGAATCTACCGGCCACTGACCATCGTGGAGCACATGCGACCGAAGGTGACCAGTGAGCATATTCAGGTTCATTCGTTCCTCCTTGTCGTCTGGGGCAGGGAGCGCTCACGGCTGTGTTAGTTCCTGAAAGCCGGCAAAATGACCTTCGAAGACTTTCTCCATCATAGGCTAGTGGGATACGTGGACGTCAAAGAAATGGATGACTCACACATCGCACTCTACGAGGACCAAATTGAGTCTTTGACGACTCATCTAGAAATCGAACCGTTCACAACCCTGGGTGCCTTCGCTGAACTTATTCCCTACCAGTCACCTCGTCATACCTACCAATGTGCCATGGGCAAGCAAGCCATTGGGGCGATTGCATTCCACCAGCTCAACTACATCGATAGACTGTTGTATCTGTTGGTGTACCCACAACAGCGCATGTTCAAGCCAAATGCTATCGACCTTGTTGGATAAGACAATCTTCCAGCAAGACGGAACGCGACTGTGGCGATTATGAAGGAGACATCAAAGACGCACTTATCCTGAACAGGATAAGAGTGCTACGGTATCCCTTTGCATGTACATATAAGCTGATCACACCCTAGGGGAGCCTGGGTTGGCGCTATGGATGATGTCAGGTATTCAGAAAGAACACGACGCTCATCCGAAAATACCCCAGCGGAACGTTCGTACGACACTTTCGCGACCGAAACATGTTACTCACCTTTTCCTACCAGGTTTGACCGTCTTGCATACGCGCCTATGGAGGAACCGACGAAGAAAAAGGTTCAAAAATACGACATCATCGATGGGGACGGTTTGGCAGGAGAACGTGTGGACCCCGGAGACGTCTACTTCAACAAGCAGACACCGACGAATGCCAATGACAATACCACAAGGTCAGCATTAGCGGCAGGATTTAAGAATACTCCACTGACCAACAAAGCGCCAGTGTCGACATGATTGGACACCCATTGAATTGTGAGGGCGTTTGCTCACAGGATTAGGTTATGCCCACCTACACTGAAAATGATCAAATTCTCAGCAATGTTGGAAAGGTGTTACTGGTTTGATCGTGAAACAAGAAGGTATACAATTCAATGATCAAGGCATCTGCCCAGGTTAGTTCCCCCCTCTCGTGAGTCCCCTTCTCTTACCTTCTCCAGATTCTATCATGAATCCACATGGTTTCCCTTTTCGAATGACGGTTGCTAAGATGATCAAGCTACTCGCTGGGAGTGTGTGTAGCCCGGTGCGTTCGCATATCTCTCTCTTAACCGAGTGTGCAGGCGGGTGTGTTCCGTGGTACTTTGGAACACGGCACTGCGTTTGGAGGGTCGAAAGTACGTGGAAAGGGTGGGGATCTGGGCTTAAACTGACTGCTGATTAGGTTAGGCTGAGGGAATGTCCCGTATCCTCATCTCCAAAGGGTTCAGCTATTCTGAAAGGATATGCCGACCAGCGGGATCACTGGCGAACCTTTGGAGGCATACGTTTATTTTGGGCCAATCCACTATCATGTAGGTACTGTATCCTCAGTGTGGTGATAAGCAGTGCCACTCACGATTCCAACAGGAATTGAGTAGGTCAACTTCTTCTTGTATGGTTGCCTTAGCTCACTCGTACCTAGAACACATAGTAAAGGAAAAATCCACGCTCGCGCACGATACGCGGTGCTGAATATATCCGCTGATTTATTGACGTTGTGCCCTAGTGGCCCTCGGGCAATCCTAACTCGTCAGCCGACTGAAGGTCGATCAAGAGACGGTGGTCTACGATTAGGAGAGATGGAGCGAGACTGTCTTGTTGGCTACGGAGCCACACAACTTCTGCTCGAACGGCTGATGATTTCATCGGACCAGTTTCAGGTGCACGCTCGTTGAGTGTGTGGGCTGATGGGATATAATGGATGGTACGCATACTGCAAGAGCTCAAAGAGGATGGCCAAGTTTATGCTGCCGATTTGCGCTTTCAGGGTATTTGGTTCTGCAGCCGGAATGATCCCCGCCCTCTGAACAAGCTTTCTTCCATGAATGTAATGCCACGGTTGGTCATAGACGACGCAATTCGTCATCGAGGAGAAATCTTGTCAACGTAGTCGGTCGCACCGCTCGTCGCGGTGGGGTGGGGCGGGCTTCTTCGGCGGTCCTCAATCCTGCTTCTTACTGCGCTCCCGTTCCTCTTCGCATCAATCGCCGCGCGCTCGGCGTTCTTCGATCTCCCCTGCGGATGACACCAGACCAGCTCCAACCCACGCGTCCTTGGCTCGTCCGTCGCCGTCGCGTTCTCCATCGGCTTCTTCAACATCTTCGGTCTCAGCGTCATCAGGCACGTATCCGCCACTACGCGGAGTATCACGGATACATACAGGACTATCACGATCTGGATTATCAGTCTTGGACTCGGCTGGGAGATCCTCGACTGGCCGTATTCCATGTTGCAGGTCGCTAGTTTCGGGTTGTTGATGTACATCCTCCTTTCCATTCCACTTCCATGCTGACGGGTCATACGGGATGTAGGTATGACACCTTCCTCTTCACCAGCCTCTTCACGCTCCTCGTTGTATCCGCCCGCCGGTCACCCTCGGAGTGGAATAAGCGGGCGAAAGAACCGTAAGGATCTTTCGCCCTTCGCTCGTTGCGCTAACGAACCATACACTGGCGAAAGACAATAGGGACAGCCAAAACAGTCATATGCACAATAATCGGGAAGGAATGTCCACAGAGATGTGGCTATGGCGAGATAAGACTACGCCTAATCCGGAAGTGGGGCCGGACAAATATGAGGCTGGATAGACATGTGGCTAGGCCGAAACAACATCGCAATCTAAGAGTAACTGCTATTACTTGTGTACTCCGCATTACAACCCCGCGAAGCCTAATCCATACAGCAGGAGCGGACCAACTAATAGTGAGACTTTTACTTGTTCCCGCTGCCACCCTCAAGGTCAAGGCCAAAGGAGCTGCACGACATTTGCGCGTCACGTTTGTCGGTGTGGATGCTGTGATCTGCCACTGGCTTTTGTAGGTTTCCGTGAGGCAGCCAACCTGGGCCGGTAGACACGAGCAAAGTGACTTAGGCAGATGCAATTTATGCGGTGTGACTTCTCGCTTGGGACTTGCAGAGATCGTGTAACGGCGGAGGGTAAAAGATTGAGGGAAAGTTGGCGGGCTCATGCTCAATTACCGCTAGCTGCTTTGATTGTTCCGATGTTTGGCTATCACAATGGGGGGCTGAAGGCTTGAGGTTTCTTCTCCGTCTGTACCCTTACTCTGTACTCGTTTACATGGCCTCTGGTATCGACAACCCATTGTACTTGCTTTTCTCCTCCCGGCGGTTCTGGCTTCTCTAGCACTAGCAAAGAGGATATTGATCATGTTTCCCCAAATCCCCAACCCCAGATCCCCAAATGCATCTTGGCTAATTCAACCAAGCCGTGTCACCTTCCAACGATATACCGGCAAACAAAGGATGATCTCCGGAAGGTGCAATAATGTCTCATTACATAAGTTGATTGCCGAGCGCTTAGCCTGTGCAATATTAATGTCAATGTCAATGTCAATGTCAAACCTTAGCTGGACTGGCTCGAACTCTGCTTGACCACTCTCCCTCAGACGAATCACATAGAGACGACTATCTCAAACCACCTATACATGCTCACTGTTACGTTGTAAGTTTGCTTTGCTGATATGGATATAGACCCTCATGAGGTGGATCTGAACAGTTGCCACTCGTCGTGGTGTAGGTGTGCCGTGGTGAATCGACAGATAATTTGAAACCTACACGGGCCGGTGAGATATCTCTAGTACTATACTAGTAGCATAGAATAAGTTCACTGACTCTTTTTCGTTGTAGAGGGAATCGACGCTCCACTTTCAAATCATGTCGTCTAGCTTAAAAGCACCCAACAAATACCAAAAATGTAACCAATCGTTTACGCGTCTCGCCTCCGGTCTCGTTCACTTGCACACGGCTGCGTGGCTGCCTCCTGTTACGGGGGCGGGCAAGGAAGGGATGAACCAAGCTCGTGTGCTGGGAGAATGGCGGTGCTCCGTCTTACGCACGCCCGTACACAATATCTACGCGTCAGACCTTAACCGCGCCCACAGCACCGCCGTCCAACTCGTCGCGCCGCGCGCTTCGCTCCCAGGCTCAGACAAGCACCCGCCCTCCTTCCCACCGATACACACTACGCCCATGATCCGTGAGCAACATTTTGGTATTGCCGAGGGCAAGCTCTGGTTTGCTGGACCGATATCGAAATAGAAGCAACAGCAGCAGCGTCAGCGTGCATCGGCGCACGACGACGACGAGGGGCTACTGCACCGCGAGGACGAGGTGTACGAGACGATACATAATTAAGCATGATAGGTTCATCGGTAGCGAGTCGCTTGACGATCTCACGCTTCGGGCGGAGGATGCGGTAGAGAGGCTTGTGTGGCTGCATCTGGACGACGAGATCGCGACTGCACACCACCACTCAGGTACTGGTGCCGGTGCCGGTACGGATACGAATGGGGTCGATGGGGTCGAGGTAGGGGTCGATGGTCGATGGTCGATGGTCGACCACGGGAAATTGGAGAGGTCGACGTTGAAGTCGGAGGCGGACTCGGGTACTATGTCGCTATCGTCAGCCATGGGCTGTGCATCTCTGAGATGGTCGCTGCCATACTCAGGCGGAGTCCGAATGCCGAGCAGCCACCGGAGTCCGATTCAAAAGGCTTGTCAATACTGGCTAGAGGTGAGTGACCATTGGTCATTCCTCATGCATTGCGACGAGTTCATCTGAAGGGGGGTTTCTCAACAGGAGAATTGTACATTGGATATTTCTGTAGCGGCGGTCAATCAGGCTCCCCACCTTGTTAAAGTCGTGAGTGCTCGCGAAAGACTTGGTCTCTCTCTGTATATATGCTGTGTGACCCGGTGATTAACGTTTATCTTCCCCATTCGGTCACAGAAACGACAAAGTGGGGGAATCGGCGGCGGCCCAGTGATGACAAGCAACGAAGAATTAGAGAGCTTTTTGGAGGAGCATCCACTACGCCTATTCCACGACTGGTTGATACGCCTCCTTAGACCTATGTTCTAATCTTCGGGATCTTAGGATGCAATGGGAAAAATCATATCTACATGGAGTCGAGAGTGGAATGCACAGCGGTGAATGGAAGGACCTCTCGCCAATGTTATGGTCATCATATTTTGCCCATGCACCCTTCACCTCCGGCGACAGCATCCACACACGCACACCACATTCCCATGAAATCGACTACACCCATTGGCAGAGATAACAAACTTGTTAGGTCCTGAATTCCCTACCTCCTCAAATAGAGTTCGAGATAAACCGTTACAGTACTTCCAAGGGAATGTTCTTCGAGGCTTGATGGACCCGATCACACACCCAATCTGACTAGCGCACACAGGAGGGGACACCCCTGCAAAGACGATCAAAGTTGCCGAGCAGGATTCACTCAATCTGTATTTTAGGAAGAACATGGCCATGTGGAGTAGCTTGGATTAGTTCTGGTCCGTCCATCCTTCCCAATGATATATTTATGGCTGCGTGGTACAGGACATCCTCAACAATTAAATGTACTGAAATAGTTCTTTGCATGTACCGTTCTATCTGTAGTCTCATTGGCACATGTCTATAATTTACAAATATTTCTTGTAAATTGTGCATGACCGTAAACGATTGGAAATCCGGTTCGCCGGGTTAGACTTCAACCATTGTGGCAGAATGCAACGCTTGCGAAAGGCATCACCGCTAGACAAATAGACTGCACTTGCACTACCTGTAAAGCTCGCAAGGCGTGTGAAAAACGGATTCGGCAGTACAGTCCACCACGAGAGAAACCGGATCAGGACTGCTGAGCTCACATTTTGATATTAATTAAAGATAGTTCTACCGTTTCTAGCTATTGGGTAGGCGGAACAGTTACATATGTCAGCTGAACCAGGCTACTAGCGGAGTGGGATAATCTAGACGTGTGCATCGATCGATCGAAGCAAAACAGCTCAGGGGCAGCACATATGTTCAATATCGGGTACCACAAGCATTCATTTGATGGTCCACATTGCATTTTTCGGGGCATTCAACACCCGCGTATAACCCAACTAACTGCAACTTGGTCTGGCACCGAAGTGGCTTGGGTCACCACCAAAGGCTTGAGAGAATCTTCCAAGAGATAATGTTGTGGACCGAGAAATACTATAAAACCGTCACGTCACCTCCAAAATATTGAGAAGTTAGTCGGCATCATGAACCCTCATACAACATGCAAGAGCCAAGTTTGCTCATTCTTCAACTATATTTCACCTCTGCATAGGGGGGTTGCCTATTTGTGACACTAGGAAAGGTGAAACTACAAGCGCAATTTCCAAAGAGACACCAATAAACCAAAATACAAGCACAGAAATTGAGGAGAAACCTCAGGATTATGTACTGTTGAAAACCTGGGTCCAAGAGGTCCCAAACACAAACTCATCAAAATCAAGAGTAACTGATCGAGTGTGAGATGTCGGTGGGATTGTCAGGACAGCGGGTGAATGCAGACCTGTACGACAATCTGGAGGTACCCAATATAGTAAACCATTCTTTGAATCTCTGACCCAACCATTCGCATCTTGTTGTGCGCAAAAATCGGCATGGGCCTGGTCGTAAGAGAGTGATGGTTGGATAGGAGGATGCGGAAACAGGTCCCATACATGGATTGTTTTGTCCCAAGATCCGGAGACAATGTGCTTCCCATCAGGAGAGCAAGCGATGGACATGACCCAGTCGGCATGCGCCATCAACGGCTTTCCAATTACAGCACCGGTCTTGGCATCCCAGACTCGAATGGTTCTGTCATGAGATGCAGATATAATGTACTGCCCACTGGGAGAGTAAACAACAGAGCGGACCCAATCAGTGTGCCCCTCCAGAGGCTTGCCAACTCCGGTACCGGTTTCAGCATCCCAAATCCGGATGGTCCTGTCATCAGATCCAGAGACGATGTACTCCCCATCAGGAGAATAAGCAACACAATTCACCTCGCCAGTGTGCCCCTCTAGAGGATAGCCAATGGCAACACCAGTCTCGGCATCCCACGTCCGAATGGTCCCATCATAGGATCCAGAAATGATTCGCCGGCCATTAGGAGAGTATGCAATGCACTGCACATTGGACGTGTGGCCCTTTAGAGGCTCACCAATCACAGTACCGGTCTCAGCGTCCCATATTCGAATTGTCCTGTCTGCAGATCCAGAGATGATACGCTGCCCATTGGGAGAGTAAGCAACGGATGATATACTCCCGGTATGCCCCTCTAAAAGCCTCATTACTGCAGCACCAATCTCAGCGTCCCAGATTTGAATGGTCGTATCTCGAGATCCAGAGACGATGCGTCGTCCATTGGGAGAGCAAGCAATGGACCACACGCGGTCAGTGTGCCCCTGTAGAGGCTTGCCAACTATAGCACCAGTCTCGGCATCCCATATCCGAATAGTCATGTCATCAGATCCAGAGATGATGTACTGTCCATCGGGAGAGTAAGCCACAGAGGTCACCCCAGCAGTGTGCCCCGCCACAGGGTTACCCAATGCAGCACCAGTCTTGGCATCCCAGGTTCGAATGGTGAGGTCACTGGATACCGAGATGATGTGCTCCCCATTGGTAGAATAGGCAACAGAGTTCACATGCCAGGTATGTCCCTGTAGAGGTGTGCCAATTGCTGTGCCAGTTTCGGCATCCCAGATCCTAATGGTCTTGTCATTAGATCCGGAGATGATGTGCTGCCCATTTGGAGAGTAAGCAACGGTTCGCACCAGATCTTCGTGCCCCTCCAGAGGCCTGCCGATTGCAGCACCAGTCTTGGCGTCCCATAGTCGAAGGGTTCTATCAGCGGATCCGGAGACAATATTTTGTCCATCGGGAGAGTATGCAACGGAGTACACAGCGTCAGTGTGCCCCTCTAGAGGGTGGCAAACTGCACCACCAGTGTTGGCATCCCAGATTCGAATGGTGCCGTCACCGGATCCCGATATGACATGTTGCCCATTGGGAGAGTAAGCAATAGACCGCACAAATGCAGTGTGCCCCTTCAGAGGTGTGCCAAATGGTGTGTGAGCTTCAGCACCCCAAATTCGAATAGTCTCGTCCATAGATCCGGAAATGATGTGCTGCCCATTAGGAGAGTAAGCAACACTCAACACATAATCTGTATGACTTTCTAGAGGCCTGCCAACTGGGGCACCTGTCTCGGCATCCCACATCCGAATTGTCATATCATCGGATCCAGAGATGATGTGCCGCCCATCGGGAGAGTAAGCAACGGATCTCACGTTGTCAGTGTGACCATTCAGTGGATTGCCGACTGTAGCACCAGTCTCGGCGTCCCAGATGCGTATCGTCCTGTCATTGGATCCGGTCACAATGTGGTACCCGTTTGGAGAACATCTGATGGAAGTGATAGCATCAGTGTGTCCAATCCATTGCAATGGTGGCGCTGGCCATGTTAACAATTTCCCGCTTTGCATCTTGATGGTTTTAGTAAACCATTTGTTGAATATGCTCGATAAAGGGGACTGTGAAGGTAGGAAGGGTCCCGCTGAAATATAGATGTGCGGAGTGCTGATAGAGATGGGGTGGTGGAAGGTGATGGTGAAACGGCAAACATCCTGCATTCTTTGACAGACATCTGAACCGACATTCTATATCCAGTTGGAATCATCTTCGCAGGTGACAACTCGGAGCTGAACTCACCTTGGCCCAAGAGATCACTCGTCGCAGGCTTGGAGCGCAAATCGGGACCATTCCAATAATACTCAATACTTCAACCCAGAATAGCCCATACAACCCTTCGAAGAATTCCTTCAACTTCCCCCACACGCAAGGATCTCCATTGTCGGGAGTAAAGCAAAGGTGGTTTGACCAATAGAGAGAACTATATTGCAAAGCGTCGGAAATGTGCGCTGTGATTCGGGATGGGAGATCATTGATATCTGCATTAGCAAGTCGGGAATCGTCGAGCTTGCAGATATTGAAACGGAGCTGTTCCATCATCGTCTTGAGGCAAGCACTTCCCAGCTGCGTGTTCGCGTCTTCAATGTTCACTTTATAAGCGCAGTGATCGCTCACAAAGAACTCCGAAATTGACAAATGCCGGACACGAATTCCTCCATTGGCCGCCTCGTCTCGATATAGCAGGGAGCTGAGATCATTCACCCACTTTTTAACAAGATTGGGCATCACTCCCGCCAGTTCAGCAATCGAATCCTCACTTAGTGTGCGATACGGAGTCGCTGTAAGAAGCACTCCAATCATCTGCCGGAACTCGGCATTGTTTGGCACCCTTCGCGTTTTCAAGATACTGGAGTAAAGGTTGTATAGAGGTTTCAGGCCTGAGTCTTGCAAGGCCGCCTTCAAAGTCTCTTCGAGGTTTTCACATTGCTCAAGGGCAAGAACAAGAGTCTTGATGAAGATGAAAAGACCGTTCGCCCGAGAGATAACTCGATCAAAGAGCAGTTGTTCTGGCCAAGGGGTGGGCAGATACCACACTTTGGCCACTGAATTGAACTGGCTTCGGGCGAAGGTTTGCAAATCAGCTCCGGCTTCCTGATCCATAGACAAATCATAGGGTGAATATGACAATTGGGGGAGCTGATGGAAGAAATGCTGAATTTCGTCTTCAGGTCTACTTGTGACAATGATTTTAAGCCACGGGGCATATCCGACCGCATCTCTAAGAACCTTCAAGAGGATTGGACGATCTTTGTAGTCGCCACATTCGTCGAGTGCGTCAATGACAAAGACGAGAGCGTGCTTTGGGTGACGAGGAAGGTTGCGGATGAAGTCAAGGAAGAGAGAGTCCTTCATCGACTTTGATGTCAGATCTGGGTCGCTACGAAGACGGTCTGCGACGATCCTCCGAAAGGGGGGAAATTTTTCTGCGAGTTTGGAGATGAGAGTAGGGAGGATATTTCTGAGCTCGCTCATATTCGCGTCATCCCTCTGGCAGAAAAACGCTCCGGCGAGGCACTGTTTATTGTGTAGCCTTTCACAAATTGAATGAGCTAACGACGTTTTGCCAATTCCGGGTAAACCGTGGATCCAGTATAGATTGCCCGTTTCTGATTCATTGGCCGCCCAGGTCATGAGTTGATTCAAGAGACCTTCGCGGGTGCCTTCCATACAGCAGAGTTTCAAATCATAACCGGTCTCGACGCGTTTAAGCCGCGTAAGCAAAAACTCTTGTTCTACACGTGCCATTGAGGACGGATGATCACCAGGTAAGGACAATACGTACTTACCATTCTTTTTGGCGAGACGGAGCGCCTCAACATCCACTGCGTGGTTGAAGTCCTCAATGACCTTAGTCAATTCTTTGTCCATTTCTTCGATTTTCTCTGGGTTGGTCGGCGTTCTCGCTGCGATCATCAGTACTTGCCAAATCCAGGACATGACCACCTACTACCTTTGACATAGTTGCATGAAAATTCCGCGACCATTCGCATTACCTCAAACATTCGCTGGATCACCTTCTCCAAGATTTCTGTCTCTTCGCAGACAACATCGTCTGCGACCTTCTCCCCTAATGGCAAAATCCGCTGCAACCGACCCAACAGGGCCAACGGCATCTGGTCATATTTGTTTTGCTCCTTCAAGAGCTACGTCGTCATGCATGAGGTCTGTTCCCTGATACGCAGGTAGCGGGTACGAACCTCAAACGTGACTCTGGCAAGACCGAAGACAGCCTTTGAGACATGGTTTAACTAGAAAGTGTCAGTGTCTCACTGGTTTCCATTTGAGAGAACTGACCTCTGCAAAGACAGCCCCGTACTTGATAGCCTTGTCCACAATCCCCTCTGTTGATGCACTCATCATTGGAGAGTGTTCCTTTAGCAATTCCTTGAGTTCTTTGAGCAAGCCGTGGAGTGTTTCCGCCTATGCGGACATCAATAGCTGGATGCAATGGGTAATTGCAAAGAGACGAACCGTAGGGCCCACAGAGAAGTGTAATTCAAACGAGCAATGATATTTTCCAACGACAACGACCTCTGCGCTTCTGTATTAGGTATGAAGAGACTGGCTAAGGAGTATGACCGACCCGGTACCATAATCTCGTGCTTTCCGGAGGCCCAGTACTCATCAAATAGCTTGTGGAGGCCAATCTCCTTGACATTCCGGTCCTTCTTCGCGAACGGCAGGTGACTACTCTTCATTTGAATCTCTACGCGCACTTGGGATGTCGGAGAAATATCTCTATATACGCACATGCCTCGGTGAGTGTACTTTGTTAAGAGACCGAGGACATACGGGCGCTGGACTGGTGCCCACGTCTGGTTGTCTTTCCTCTCTAATTCTATCGTGTCGCCTCCTACAATCAACACCAGCTTATACTTCAAATCTGGAACATCTTGCACAATGATTTCTTTTTGGTACCTGAGATGAGCGAGATGGACCTAAAATGAAGTGAAGCACCGCACCATTCAGGTAGAGGCTTTTGGGGCATTATCAGTGACAACGGGGCGCTATATGACCGTCGAGATGCTCACAGGTTCATTCCTTGGGGTGCCTTGGTCGCCATGGTTGTTCCCTCGGTATCACTTCGGGGTCCAGGAGAGGATCGATCGGGGATTCGGCGTTGGCGCCCACACACCGATGACAGCTGACGTCTGTGATGCCCTCCTCACAGCCAGAATTCCTGCACCACAGTGGCTCAAGTAGAAAGCAACGCACGAGAACTCGATCACTCGCTCAGTCAGGTGAAGAACGCCAGGCGGAGTGTTGGAACCCTTCTTGCCTTCTTTCATTTTTGGGTCTACGCCTTCACTGGGGACACGAGATGGTACCACTGTTGCGATTCTTTGACTGTGGCGCATCGATCACAGTTTAGCAGCGGGGCTATTCGGGCGACTCAGCTTTCTCGACGAGTCGGCCGCCATTCCTAATGGTAGGCCGTATACTACCCTTCGTGGTTGGTGTAGGAACCAATGGGACGCACTTCTCGGTGTCCCTGGGGTCAAAGCCAACTGCGGGCTCTTCGGATATGGTTTTCGGGTTGTGCCAGAGTTGTCTACCATGACTATGGCCTCTACCGCTACTACATTACCCCTCTCTCTCTGCCGTCTATTTGTTGTGCCCATCTCCCCGTCTTTCCGTTCTTTATTGCCGGATTTGTGTTAGTCGAGTGGAGGAGCTATGGCCAGAACTGCCCCGTTGTTTCTTTTATTCTATCATGTATTTGCGAAGGGATCTAGGGAGCGTTATTGGAGACTAAGGACTTATCCTTGCGTATCAGTTACGTCTCTCGACAATGTGGTCCACATCTTGAACCTGTCCCATCCAGAGGCGTTCTGATCAGCCCTCACAGACGGGCCATTTCTACCAGGTCTGCGCAACTCGGCTCTGAATAACGCGAAATATTCAGCCTGACCAAGCGCAACCTTCGAAATTAGCCGGCGAAAATTGAGCACTTCCCACCATTCTAACGCTCCCGATTACTCATATTTACCAGACACAAGGTACAGCAATATTACATAGAGGAAGCGTTACTACCTCAACTGACTCTTCCTAAGTGATACTTCGCAATGACTGCAACGGAAGAAATAAAAAAATGGATGAATGCGCAAAACATCTATGTACAAAGTACTCGGACTGTCGGATCCAGTCAAGACAGCGGAGGACAAATGGCTCCTCCTTCCCGTGTTCCTCAAAGCCAAAGGACTCGTCAAACAACACATCGACTCGCTTGATTATTTTGTCAACCACGATCTTAGGAACCTCCTCAACACGAACAACTGTGTTACCTCAGACGTCGATCCAAAGGTTTTCCTCGTTTACACCAATATCTATGTCGGTATGCCTGAGCAAGACGACCATGGAGGCGGTGGTGGCACCGGTGGCGCTGGGGACTGGTCCGTCACACCGCAGAATGCAGGCTTTGGTACACGACATAATCTGTACCCGTATTTGTCGGTATCGAGTATCCGCGGGGGGGCATGCGCATCAAACGGCCGCACCTTATGCTGGCCCGCATACCGATCATGCTCGGGGGCAACAAGTGCGTTCTCAGTGGCAAGTCTGAGGCGCAAATCGCTACCATATCTGAGTGCCCACTCGATCCGGGGGTCATTTCGTCGTCAAAATCACGGAGAAGGTCATTTTTGGTTCAGGAGCAGCTGAGAAAGAATCGAATCTTGGTCGAAACGGACAGCTCGAAGGGGGTTGTGTCTGCCTCGGTGGCTTCGTGAGTCTACCCACTCCCCATGAACCAGCCTGAATTCAAAATTGAATATCTAGGTCAACCCACTCCGGCCTCAAGTCGAAAACGTACGTGGTCATGAAGAAGGGACTTATTTTCCTCAAGCATAACTCTTTCACAAACGACGTTCCTATCGCCGTTGCACTGAAAGCACTAGACGTCTAGTCGGACAAGGAAATCCTCCTTCTCTGCGCTGGAAATACCGAGTCATACCAAGGAGCATTCGCTCACAACCTTGAGGAAGCGGCCAAGCTCGGGATCTTCGCAACGCAGCAAGCAAGAGAATCGAACGCGTGTTATTCGGCAGCCGCGCAGACCAGCCTGGGAGGAGGGCATAGAGTCATTGGTCATGAGTGTCTCGACGCACGTACAGGTTGTCAATCTCGATTTGACTGCCAAGACACTATGTTGTAAGCATGGCTCGTCGATTCCGTATTGCAAATCAAGGCTCATGATTAGTGGATGACAGAGACTACGTAGGCAACAAGGGACTAGAACTGTAAGCTGGCTATCTCTCATTTAACAATGACGTTGTGACAGCTTTCCTTTTCAGTGCTTGTCAACTCTTTTCGAGGATCTCTTCAAGAACTGGAACGCGAACTTGAAACTGGTGATCGATAAAGTCTTAAAGAAACCATCTCGAACAACCGAATTCGATGCGTACAAGAAAATTCTCGCAATTGGCCAACCAATTTCTCCAGGCTTCATCCGTGCCATCTCTACCGGCCACTGGTCTCTCAAGCGATTCAAGATGGAACGTACCGGGGTCACGCACGTCCTCAGCCGCCTGTCCTTCATATCAGCACCAGGGGTGATGACCCGAATTTCGTCCCAATTCGAGAAGACGAGAAAAGTCAGCGGACCAAGAGCGCTTCAATCGAGTCAATGGTGTATGTCATGCCCTAGCAATACACCTGAAAGGGAAGCGTGCAGGCTCGTCAATGACCTTGCGTTGATGACCCATATTACGACGTGTGTCGAGGAGGAACCAATATTGGGGATTGCTACTCTACTAGGTGTTGAAGGTGGGAACGGTGCTCTGTTATCCAGCTCGATAACTCACACCGCTCTCCCAGATAGTGTGATGTCTACGGGCACGGAAATCTACGGATCGACCTCCTTAGTACTTCGCATCCATAGTCTCATTGTTGGTATGACTCGGTTCCTTGCCAGGTTTATTGCTCAGTTCCGCAAGTTGAGGCGTGCCGGCAAGGTCAACGAATTTGTCGGTATTTAATATAAACCTTCATCACAAAACGGTCAGTATTGGTGGACGAATCTGCCGGCCACTGATCATCGTAAACCACATGCGACCGAAGGTGACCAGTGAGCATATCCAGGTTCATTCGTTCCTCCTTGTAGTCTAGGGCAGGGAGGCGCTCACGGCTGTCTTAGTTGCTGAAAGCCGGCAAAATAACCTTTGAAGACCTCCTCCATCGTGGGCTAGTGGGATACGTGGACGTCAAAGAAGTGAAGGACTCACACAAGGATCAAATTGACTCTTCGACGACTCATTTAGAAATCGAACCGTTCACAACCCTGGGTGCCTTCGCTGGACTTATTCCCTACCAGTCACCTCGTAACGCCTACCAATGTGCCATGGGCAAGCAAGCCATTGACGCGATTGCATTCAACCAGCTCAACTACATCGATACACTGTTGTATCTGTTGGTGTACCCACAACAGCGCATGTTCAAGCCAAATACTATCGAGCTTGTTGGATATGACAATCCTTCAGCAGGGCAGAATGCGACTGTGACGATTATGAGTCACTCGGGATATGACATCGAAGACGCACTTATCCTGAACAGGGTAAGAGTGCTACGGTGTCCCTTTCCAAGTACCTATAAGCTGATCGTATACTAGGGGAGCCTGGCTCGACTATGGACGATGTCAAGTATTCAGAAAGAACACAACGCCTATCCGAAAATACCGCAACGGAACGTACGTATGACACTTTCGCGACTGAAACATGTTACTCACCTTTACCCACCAGGTTTGACCGTCTTGCACACGTGCCCATTGACGGACCGACGAAGAAAAATAGTAAACAATGCGACATCATCGATGGGGCGGTTTAGTAGGAGAAAGTGTGGATCCCAGAGACGTCTACTTCTACAAGCAGACACCGACGAATGCCAATGACAATACCACATTGTTAGCGGTAGCGAGTGTCGGGGTATATCGACAAGGTTGACACCCATTGTATTGTGAGGCCGTTTGCTCACAGTAGTAGGTTATGCTCACCTATGCCGAAAATGATCAAATCCTCATCAAAATTGGAAATGCGTTACTGGTTTGATCGTGAAACAAGAAGGTATGCAATTCAATGACCAAGGCATCTGCCCAGGTTAGTTCCACTTCTCGTAAGTCCCCTTCTCATACCTTCTCCAGATCCTATCATGAATCCACACGGTTTCCCTTTTCGAATGACGGTTGGTAAGATGATCTGTCAAAGCCGTGTCCGGTCGGAGGTGGACGTCGGGGCCAAGGTCGGGCGTATACCGTACAATACCGTTGACTGCCAATGACGACCAGTTCGTCGTCGGGACTGAGCTTAGAGGAAAAGGAAAGGAATGAGAATGGGGGACCGGTACTCTAGTCGATCCTCAAACTGAGGAACTAGCTACCGGTTACACGGGTGTTAAATAAAAAGAAATAAAACAAGTGATATGAAATGCGTCGTCGAGGAACTAGACTAAAGGATGGAAGGGTTGGGTCTCCGCAGACCGAGTAACAGGGACATCGCGCGTCGGCGAGCCGAGCGCCAGCGCCATATGGGGAAGGCGACGCGCCGGACCATTTCCGTGAGGCTGGAAATGTCACGGCGGGTACGGGGCGTGACATGATCGAGCTACTCACTGGGAAGGTATGTAACCCGGTACGTTCGCGTATCTCTCTCTGAACCGAGTGTGCAGGCGGGTGTGTTACGTGGTACTCTGGAACACGGCACTGCGTTCGGAGGGTCGAAAGGATTTCGAAAGGATTTGGACATGGGCCTAAACTGACGGCTGATTACGTTAGGCTGAGGGCATGTCCCGTATCCTCATCCCCAAAGGGTTCAGCTATTCTGGAAAGGATATACTGACCAGCAGGATCATTGGCGAACCTTTGGAGGCATACGTTTATCTTGGACCAATCTACTATCAGGTAGGTACTGTATCTTCAGTGCGGCGATAAGCAGTGCCACTCACGATTCCAACAGAAATTCAGTAGGTCAACTTCTTCTTGTATGGTTGCCTAGCTCACTCATACACAGAACACATGGTAATGGACAAAATCCACGCTCGAGCGCGGTACGCAGTGCTGAATATAGCCGCTAATTTATTGACCTTCTGCCCTAGTGGTCCTCGGGCAACCCTGACTCGTCAGCCGACTGAGGGTCGATCAAGAGACGGTGGTCTACGATTAGGAGAGATGGAGTGAGACTGCCTTATCGGCCACGGAGCCACACAACGTCTGCTCAAACGGCTGCTTCTCACTGTGCACCGGTTCTTCTTCCCATCAATCGCCGCGCGCTCGCGGTTCTTCGATCTCCCCTGCGGATGGCACCAGACTATCCATAATCCACGCGTCCTTGTTGGATCGTCCGTCGCCATCGCGTTCTCCATCGGCTTCTTCCACTTCTTCGGTCTCAGCGTCAGTATCCGCCACTGCGCGGAGTATCACTGACACATGCAGGAGTACCACGATCTGGATTACCAGTCTTGGACTCAGCTGGGAGGACCTCTACCGGCCGTGTTCCATGTTGCAGGTCGCTAGTTTCGGGTTGTTGATGTACGTCCTCCTTTCCATTCCACTTGCATGCTGACGGGTTATACCTGCTGTAGATACGACACCCTCCTCTTCAACAACCTCGTTACGGTCCTCCTTGTGTCTGTCCGTCGGTCACGAATGAACGTAAGGATCTTTCGCCCCTCGCTCGTTGCGCTCTATATACGGAACGAACAATAAACTGGCGAAGACAATAGGGACGGCCAAAACAATCATACGCACAATAATTCGGTCCAAATCGGGAAGGAATGTCTACAGGGATGTAGTCGTGGCTAAGGGCTAGAAAAGATGAGGCCTAATCCGGAAGTGTGGCCGGGCGGGTTTGAGGCTGGATAGACATGTGGCCAGACCCAAACGTCACGCAATCTGAGAGTAACCGTTATTATTTGTGTACTATCTCCAAGCTCCGCATTACAACCCAGTGAAACGTAATTCATAGAGCAAGAGCGCACCAACTAATAGTGAGGGTTTTACTTGTTCCCGCTGCAC
>Ga0307515_10006546_pt1 | contig 23290 bp, 14 predicted proteins | sample 17_EM_MG_FD_194513 | JGI IMG/M metagenome (GOLD analysis project Ga0307515, IMG submission 194513) | Populus trichocarpa ectomycorrhiza microbial communities from riparian zone in the Pacific Northwest, United States - 17_EM | ecosystem: Host-associated > Plants > Roots > Unclassified | place... | reverse complement strand
ATTTATTACCACTTTGATGCAATAAATTATTTATATACATAGTGATTTGATTTGTTGCGTGCCTTCCATTTCACTTCGCTTGCTGGTAGCAACTTATTTATATATAAGTGACAATATATATAGTAAGTTGTGGATTTTCCATAAGTGAACCATACAGAATGCCCAGCATATTTGTTCATGGATAAATGAGATGAAGTAATTAACACAGAATCATTGAGATTTTACGATTTAATTTGTATTATTTTTTAATACATCTCATCGAGTAAAAACTTTTCGGACTTGAAACTTCCACAAACATATATTTTACTCTTTTCGGACTTGAAATTTCCACAAACATATATTATCTTGTGCTATTAATTAATTTTAAGTAGAAGAAAAAATGGAGATAGTGAGATTTGAACTCGTAACCGTTTAATCAGCAAGGATATCACGTTAAAAAATCATCTCAGCTTACAAGTTTAAGTTATTAGGTGAGGTTCTAAGATCTAGTTTATATTAAACTCTAATAACGCAAACAACCTAGCAAACAACCTAACAAGAAAAGGATCATAAATTTTAATACAATCATTGAACCAAACTCAAATTTTACCACATGATTTTATAAATTCAATTTTATAGGAGACAACCAGTTAAATTAGACTTTAAAAATGTTGTTTGAATCAACTTTGTTATTTCTTTTAGATTTTTAGCTTAATTTTAGATGTTATAATTTTTTTATTTTATTTAAGATTATAATTTCTCTTATTAAGATTGATTTTTGACCTATTTAAGAAATAATAAATCTTTTTAAGAGACGAACTCCATTAGAAAAAAAAATCAAATTCAATCAATTCTTTTCATTTTTCAAATGATATTTTTCTTATGTTGTTCATGTCTACGTTAAAATCCTAATTAGATATAATTCAAGAGTGGAAAGCACGTGTTACCTATGCACTACTTCATTTAACATTTATTTAATCAACCTAATATTGTTTGAGAGCTTTTTGGAAAAAATAAAGATATTATTTTAATAAAAATATATATAATTGATTTAAAATAAAACCAGGCACATACCAGATTTCTAGTTGACTTATGACGGGTAATAAATTTGCCCATCAATATACACTTACACAGTGAACAACTAAACGAAGCCCGGCCCAGTTTATTATTAAAAAATACAGCCCACACGCAGATGTAGCTAAAGCTAGGGTTTCCATTTCCCCTATAAACACAGACACCGCCCCCTCTCCATCTCTAGGGTTTAGAACGGCCACAGAAAGTAAAGAGAGGGGAGGAGAAACCCTAAGCCGCAGCGACAATGGTGAAGTTTCTCAGACCCAACAAGGCCGTCATAGTCCTCCAAGGCCGATATGCTGGTCGCAAGGCAGTGATCGTCAAGCACTTTGATGATGGAACCAGAGACCGCCCCTATGGTCATTGCTTGGTCGCAGGGATCAAGAAGTACCCAAGCAAGGTTATAAAGAAAGACTCGGCCAAGAAAACAGCAAAGAAATCGAGGGTCAAGTGTTTCGTTAAGGTTGTTAACTATCAGCACCTGATGCCTACTAGGTATACTTTGGATGTGGATTTGAAGGACCTTGTTACTCCTGATTGCTTGGCAACTAAGGATAAGAAAGTCGTGGCTTGTAAGGAAACAAAGACAAGGTTCGAGGAGAGGTTCAAGACTGGGAAGAACCGTTGGTTTTTCACCAAGCTGAGGTTTTGAAGGAAGGAAAATGGTGCCGACTCTAAGGTTTTGTTTGGGTTTTAATGTGTTATTTTTAGACATTTTTTAAGGAGCATTGTTAAGGTTTTGTAGTTTTTTTATGGTGCTAGTTTGAATCTGCTTGGATTTAGTTATTTTTGGAATTATTAATATAAATTGCACTCTTAATGTCTGGTGTTTGATTGTTTGTTCATGTGATGATTTTTTTATGCTAGCTTTACGGGCTTTATTTAATTTGGTAGCATGATGTTTTTGGTTTCGGTTAATTGCAAATCTACCTGGGAATGTGTTATTGTGTTCTTCCCTTGATTGAATTTAGAAGGGGTTCTGATTTATTGAGAGTCTGAGTGCTTGCTTCACCTTTGGTAAAATTGAAATGTGGTGCCTCTAATCTTAAAGGATTGCTTGCAGGGTTGATTAGGTTTTGGATTTATGATTTGTTAATGAAATTAGATGTCTTGAGCTATTGTTTATGGCCTTTTATTGATGAAATTGAAATGTGGTGCCTTTTGTTTAATGATTTATGATTTGTTAATGTCTAAATTGCCTGTTTGAGAGTTGACATCTGCTATCGTTGGGTTGTGCTGGGAAGTTTTAAGCTGGTGCCTCGTCTTCTACACTTTTTGAATGAAATGGAAGAGTTTGGAGATCGATCTTGCTCGACTTTACTCGGTACTTTTCACATATTTTAATTTTAGATAGGCTGCCATGCTACTAGGCGATATGCTTATTCCTAAATTTATGTATTTTCCAGTAAAAACTTACTTTGAAAAGCATCAATTCTAAACAAATGCAAGGGTAAGAAAGAATGGAGAAGAAGAGAGAATAACATACAGTCTGCAAATTTTATCAATTCTCTTGCTACCTTCAAAGTCTCTTACAATTCTCTCTCTATATTCTTAGTGGGTGTTTGATATTACAACAGAAATTGTTTTTTATTTATAAATGCATTATGATAATATTTTTTACTTTATAAAATTTATTTTTAATATCATATGATCCACATTCTTCGTGATTCCATTAATGTTCCTGTTGCTGTTGCTACTTTTTGTTGCCCTGTTTACAGCATTCATCATGTCCTCTGTCTCTTAATTGTCAAACAAGCTCTTCCAACAATCTTGTATAATTGAACTGTGCTAGTTTCTCCCTTCCATTGTTGACTTCATGTCCTTCCGCGCCTAGGCAGGTCTTCCAAAGTGACTGATTTTTGGTCTCGCATGCAACTTTTACGCCGATAAGATGAATTGATATCTTGATTTGCTGTATGAAATGTTTGCCGATTAGAAACATGAAAAAACTAGGGTCTTGCAGTAATGTCAACTTTAGAGTTGTATTTACATTTTACTCCCAAAAAAAAAAAAAAAGCTTTAGAGTTATACTAGATTGGTAACCCATGATATATATCTATTGCGGGCTAAATCATTTTATTTTTTCAATGTAAAAAAAATCTTTGGGTTATATTGGATTCAATAACCTGGTTAATTATGGGAAAAAAAAACAAAAACAACAACAGATAAATTAAAAAAAAAATAGCAAGAGTTAAACTACAAAGTCCATGATTTTTTACATGAGATCAAAATAACTAATAACCTTGTAAAAAAATAAAATTAGAAAAGGTCAATTATATAAAAAAAAAATTTAAAAATTTAAACTAACTTGAGTTAACTTTTTAAACTTATGACGTAGATTTTCAAGCTAAAATTATTTTATAGAAGACAAATCTAAAAAAATCATGAAATGAAAATCTTAAATAATTAAATTGAAAAGGAAAATTTCAAAAAAAAATTAATAAAAATTAAAAAAATAAAGATCAAACCTAACATAAAAATAAAATATTGAGAAACACAATTAAAAAATAATTCAATCAAAAAAAAAATTAAAAAAAAAAAAAATCACATTAAAAAAAAAAAAAAGAGAATGAAGGATTTGAAAGATAATTCAAATTCCATGAATTATTTAAAATAAAACAAATAAAAATTAAAAAAATATAGACTAAATATGAAAAAAATAAATTAAATAACTACTTTGAAAATATTTAGAAAAAAAGAAAGGGGAAAAAATATTGATGACACAAAACATGAGATTTGTTGCTCACACGCACTACTTAGAAATGAAGGATCATTGTAAAAGCCGGTGTTTGACTGTCAAATGACGTTAAAAGCATGGCAGTACCCACACGCTTCTCCCATGATCTTCATGATCAACCCACCTTTTAGTATTAAACAATATTTTTATATATACTAAAATACTATATTACTCATAATTAAACTTAATAATAACAAAAAAAATCATATGAAAAGCACAGAAAAAACCCTAAACTCAAATAAAAGGCAATTTAAATTCAAGTACAGTATAATCGTTTTAGTGTAATTTTAAAATGAAAAAAAAATTTAAGAACCCTACCAGACTGTAAAAATCAAAAAATTTATTACCTTATGGCTTTTGCTTTAAATGGTATGTTAGTATTAGACTGTAAAAATCAAAAGCCTGCCAGGAGCTTCTTCTTCTTCTTCTTCTTCTTCTTCTTCTTTGATAAAGATAAAATTATAATTTTATTATTTCAATTCACAATGTATATCAGCCTAGAGTTTTTTTTTTTTTTAATAAAAGAAAAACTAGTAAAATAAGTACCCTTTAGTTTCTTTTAATAATTAACGTGAACTTGACATGATTGATTGTTTTGCTCGCCCAGGATCTTGAGGATCACAGTTCGACAACTTCCAGAATTTGTAACGATTATTATATGACAATTAACAGCTCTTTCTGTACGTATGAAATGAAGGTCAAGCTCAAGCGGTAAGAACTTAGCTTATTATAAGACATGGACATGTTTCAGGATAAAATTGTTTAATTTTAGTTCTTACTATCCGTTGCGATAGGTTCTTGGTTGTGTTTGATTCATTATTGCCTGCGGACAAAACAACAAAGACAGTACAGAAAAAGAGAACTTGTTTTTTAATACTTGTTGTTTTAAACAGAGATCTTTTCTACGTCTATAAGAAAATTTAATTTTGTATATTTCTGTATCTTTACACGTTTATATCTTTATCATCCTTTTTTTTTTAATCTTAATTAAATATTATTTTAAATTATTTTACTTATTAAAATATTACTTAACAAACGGAGGGAAGTTGGAGCGGCCATCTTATAGAGTTGTTTTTGTTCGAATCAGCTTACGTGTATCTCAACTAATCTTATTATCCTTAAAATTAACGAAACTCAGATGAATCAGCTAAATTACCATAATTTGAACAGTTAATTTTCAAAACAAGTAAAAAAAACTTAACTTGAATCAAGCTATGGGTCAATGGGTTGGCAAGTCTGTTGAGGAATTTAAATTTAATAACTATGCTTTAGACTAAATAATATCACAATGTCCCAAATTCATATATCTAAATCCCAAGAGAATTGATTTCAAAGGTCCCTTTCTCTAGTGAATAAAAACAGAAACTCAATAATTGAGAATAATAAATATTGGGTTTCTGCAGCACTGTAAATTTTCCTGTCTTGAGAATCAACAGTCATCTGATATTTCTATTTCATGGGCCTGGTGAAACTCAAGTAGGGCTTGTACTTTCCCTGACATATGCTTTCATTCTGAACAGGACAGAACACAACTCGATGGTCTGGGAGCCACTTTGCCATGGCCTGTTCTTGTTTTTCTTCTCTGCAATTTTTTTTCCAATGTTAGAACTTTCAATTCTATTATTATGATTACAGCATTAAAAAAATTAGGGATTTTTAAATGTATACATGGAATTGGATGATGGACCAACCCTTGAGCTGGTGACAACAAACAAACAAACGAACTGGACCTTGTCCTAACTATCATGGAACCGAATCTAATCCTGTATAGATTCTCAGAAAGCCTAGCGATTGTCACACATCAGAAAGCAAGGTGGAATTTTATAGGGTGTTTTTTTTTAATTTTTTTTATGGTTATCGTCCATAAACATGTTTTTTTTTTAAAATATTAATCATTCTAGAGCATCAAGCTTCTTCACCACCACCAACACAACAAGACCTAATAATAAATTATTGAAATTTCTAGATTATATATCATTATTATTTCATTTTTTATAAGATGAACTCTCGAGTTATCAAGTAAATATGTTTATTCGAAACATCACACGAAAATATAAATTCATTAAAAAAAACAACCATAAGATTACAAATAATTATGATATACATTTCCTTACACTCTTTGTTCTCCTTCTTGCATATTTTTTTTATAATTTACTAATTTAAATATCAAAGGATCTGCTATTTTAATAAAAAATTTGTTTTGGGGAATATCAAATCCAAAAATAAAATCCAGATTTAAGCATGGATACTCAAGCCCACGATGTAACTATGAAAACACTGTCACTTCCTGCTATATTACTTTGTGTTCTAAGAAATATTATAAATACTATGTCTGAATAAAAATAAAGCAAATCTTTAATTTCAAATAAGTTGTTTATAGCCTGGTTTTTTCATGCAATTCCCACTGTCATAAATCAAATTGCTTACCTAAATTTAATAGAAAAAAATTCTTTTTTATTTTTATTTTTTATTCATGAAAGGTAGTCTGCTATTATTTAATTATATATTGTAGTTTTCACGAATGATAATGAAAGTCTATCAAGACAATGATGCACTTTTCAACTTTGTTTCCATAAAGATCTCTTGATTTTCATACATATTTATATTTATATGGTAGGTAGTTTTCAGATCATAAAAATAAAATATTTTACATTTATTAAACAAAGTTAATTCATATAGAATTTAGAAAAACGTCAACTTTCTAATTATATTAGACATGTATTGAGAAAATCATAAATATAATAAATTATTCATGTATATCTAAATAAATTGAATATATTTATATATCTCCGCCTAAAACAAAATCTATATATCCACCTCTATTCCGATAAATAGAGGTTAAAATGGGTGTAATTTTTATCCCAATAATTACTATAATTACTAGAACTCAAATTTTATTTTATTAAAAACATTGTTAAATACAAAACTGCTCAATTATTAAAAACTAAAAAAAAAATACAGAACAACGATATAATTATCAGTCTTTATTATTATAAATAAAATAATATAAAATAAATTATAGTTTTAGAATTCGGATGGATTACATCAGTCAATCAAAAACCCAGTTAATTCAAGATTTAAATTGGTTGGAGTTTTAAAAATAGTTAATTTAATAAAAAAAACCTAGATTAACTTATATTTTTTTGAAAAAGAGTTTTTTTTAAAAAAAACTTTATTTCAATATTTTTTTAAAATATTAACTCTTGCTTCGTATCAAATTTTACAACTATAGAATCAATACATTCGTTTATGTTTGTCTTTTTAACATAAAGACAAACTTTGACCATAATATTACCCAAAACATCATCCCAAGAATCCAATGACCTAATAATCAACAGTTGATTATTCCCTCAATCCCATTTTAATTACAACCCTTCATCATTAAACTAAACCCTTCCGGTCAAAACCAAGTCCACCTAACGATAATATCAAAACAAAAATTTCCCTTTCTAATTTTCCCTCATTTTCTCTCTTTCCAAACACCCCGCCTTCTTCTTTTCTCTGACACATCTCTGCTAAGATTTGTCTCTTTTTACTTAAAAGCTGCTCGCCTTTAAGAATCTTTCTCTCTCTAAGATACCCACCAAAGATCTTTCTTTTTTCACTTTGATCATGCTTCAAAGCTTAATTCCTCAATCCCCTATCAATTCCACAAACCCCAACAATTCTTCTTCCTCCCCCATGAAATCCAAGCGTGCCGCCGCGGACCTCACTGTCGGCGAGTCCTCCGGTGATGACCCTTCATCCAAACGGGTCAGTTATGAAAATCCCACCACGGAAATCGTCTCCTCAACCAATTTAGTCGAAGGCGGAGGAGGAGACGACGGGGGTGAGTCTAGTGGGCTCAGGTTGCTTGGGCTCTTGCTGCAATGTGCGGAGTGTGTTGCGATGGATAATCTAAATGGCGCGACGGACTTGTTGCCTGAGATTGCGGAGCTGTCGACGCCGTTTGGATCTTCGCCGGAGAGAGTGGGAGCGTACTTTGCACATGCTTTGCAGGTGCGGGTGGTTAGTTCTATCCTCGGTACTTACTCACCACTCGTGTCAAAATCAGTAACGCGAACTCAGTCACAGAAATTATTCAATGCTTTGCAGTCATACAATTCAATCAGTCCTCTGGTCAAATTCTCTCATTTCACAGCTAATCAAGCGATTTTCCAAGCATTGGACGGCGAAGATCGTGTCCACGTCATCGATTTGGATATAATGCAAGGACTTCAATGGCCAGGGTTGTTTCATATCTTAGCTTCCAGGCCTAGAAAGATCCGGTCCATGAGAATTACCGGGTTTGGATCCTCATCCGAGTTGCTCGAGTCAACCGGGAGGCGACTCGCAGATTTCGCCAGTTCACTCGGGCTCCCGTTTGAGTTTCACCCCTTAGAGGGTAAAATTGGGAATGTGACAGGTTTGAGTCAACTCGGGGTGAGGCCGAGAGAGGCTATTGTAGTACATTGGATGCATCATTGTTTGTATGATGTAACTGGGAGTGATCTAGAGACGTTGAAATTGTTGGCTTTGTTAAGGCCGAAATTGATCACGACCGTTGAACAAGATTTAAGTCATGGGGGGAGTTTTTTAGGGAGGTTTGTTGAGGCATTGCATTATTATAGTGCCTTGTTTGATGCTCTTGGGGACGGATTGGGTGTGGATAGTGTAGAGAGGCATATGGTGGAGCAGCAACTGTTTGGGTGTGAGATAAGGAATATTGTTGCTGTCGGCGGTCCTAAGAGGACCGGTGAGGTTAAGGTTGAGAGATGGGGTGACGAGCTGAGACGGTCTGGGTTTCGACCCGTTTCGCTCCAGGGTAACCCGGCCGCTCAAGCTGGTTTGTTGCTCGGGATGTTTCCATGGAGAGGGTATACTTTGGTTGAAGAAAATGGGTGCTTGAAATTGGGGTGGAAGGATTTGTCCTTGTTGACCGCCTCTGCGTGGCAACCGTCAGATTGAATTACTCTGTTGTCGTCAATGAGACCGGATCATCCTATTTAATTGGAGTCAAATGCCACAAACGTGAAGAATTTGTGGTGAGAGACTTTAGAATGATGACGATGGCATTGGATCAATGGTAACGGGGGATCTTCTCTTATTGTAATAATGGACAAGAAGTGTTTTGCTTCCTTCTGAGACAACCTTAATTTAGGAAGGTTTTTTTTTTTAAAGACTTAATGTGTGTTTAACGTCATTGCAGTAGTTTTTATAGTTACGGTAAAAAATGTTTTTTTTTTTTTAAATACAAACCTTTACCATAATTTGAGATGAAAAGGGCTTAAATAATAAAAATCATATAACTTTAGATCAATCTAAAAATATCTTCAACCGCATCACAACACAATGCGAAACAAATCTTTAAATGTTTAGGCAGGTAATGTTCACAATATTGTTGTAATTCTTTAAAGGGAAAGAAAGTAGTTCTCTATTCTTAATCCAAAGTGGCATCACTCATTAGGAATAAGTTCCTTTAGAGAGGTGAGAAGAAAAGAAAGGAAGATAGTTGCAATTAGCTTGGAGGCAGTTCACCAAACTTGTAAAGGTTTCAAGTTAAACGTGATTGGATTTTTAATTAGATGCATTAGATAATTGGGATTTGGGGAGGTCTAGTCTTGTGTGTTTTTGTGCCATGTTCTTGTGTGTTTTTAAGTAGTATCTTGTGTGTTTTTGTGCGATGTTCTTGTGTGTTTTTGTGCGATGTTCTTTGAGTTTTGAGTGTTTTTGTCATTAGACAATTGGGATTTGGGAGGTCGAGTCTTGTGTGTTTTTGTGTATTCCATCTCTTTATGGCTAGCTGTGGGGTTGCATGGAATTTAGGAGCAGTGCGAGATCAGATATGATCAGCTAGCGTGTGTTTGAATCCAAAATAGAAGCTAGCTAGCTTGGACCATCTTGAATTTTTACTTATCTCTCATATTGTTTTTTTGTGTGTGTTTCATCAGCTCATCCTCTATATTCCATTATCGATTTGAAGAATCGGACATCTGCAGCAACAGAACAATGATTTGGAATTTCTTGAAAATATATGCTCCATATGGTCCCAACCTTGAGCCTCACGAGACGCAGACGCAGCTAATTAATTCTTAATGCTACGTGCCACCATCTAGTCTTTCAGATTGGTATGCATGAATGGGACAAATCTTAATTATTTAAATTAAGAAGTCAAAAACTGATGCTGGCCACTAAGGTCCGCTAATTAATCCACATGATTAAACATTAATCATTATTGTAAAATTGAATCTCGTCGTGAAAGATCTACTACCCACGAGTAGAGCCATGTAGAAACAATACTAGTATTGATTCATTCAATGAAGAGGCTAGCTCTGGTGTATAGAGAAGACCTCACCGTTTAAGAAAAAATCCAAGGAGAGGTTACGCGCGAGAAATTGTTTTGTAGAGCTAGCCACCAATCCGAGCTCCATCAGTTAGTAAGTAGTCTTGTTTCTCATATATATTATTATTATTTCAGTATATCTATATATATACATACATACAAGGAAAGATCATGAAGAAGAGGGTTTATTTTGAATTAAGTATTGTCTATATAGATAATCAATCGTTTTTAAACATAGATAACTCGGTTTAGACTCGTTTAAATTGGGTATACAACGCTGGAAAACAACTTGGGAAGTTAGGGTTGATAGCAACAAGAGATGTCATGGGATGTGATCTTTGAGTAAGAGAGAATTTACTAGGGTTTTTCGAGCGATGGAAAGAAGGTTGTGGGTCTACTGAAGGGATCTTATATATAAATCAGGAAAGAAGAAACAGGATACAGGACAAAGAAACACAGCTAATGATGGGTAAAGGCCAAGCAAGAGAGTCCAACACATGTGGTGCGCCATGGGAAATTGAAAGCTCAGCTTGTGATGTGAGATGGATGCTACTTTCTATGGTTTCCAGCAAGCTTTAACACAACAATGGACACGCAGTACTGGATGTGGAAGGATTGACAAATTAACACCATCTTTTCCTGTAAAGAAGTTACTATATTAGCATACTGTGATCAAGTAAAGTGGGTTCGTAGTGTCAAAAGAGGATAAATGATGATCGGGCAATTATGAGGGGGTTGAAATGGGTTGCAAACTTTTGGATGATTTGATTGATAGAATGTCCATCACTCTACTTGTTGTGATTCAGGCTATTGTTTTGCTAGTTACGTGAAACATGCTTCCCTGCGGGGCGGCTTTTCTTTCAACACCAAAAAAAAATTAAATAAAAATAAAATAAAATTAAATTTATACACAGAGCGGCTTTTTTACGTGTTTTTGTAGGAAATAAAAAAATTATTTATTCATGTAATTAAATGAATTGATAACCCTATACGTGTTAATAAAACAATTAAAAATAAAATAAAAAAAATAAAAAAATAAATATAAATTAAAATATTTCATCTCACAAGAGAAGATTTTTATCTGTTATGTTTGTTAATTTTATTTATTAAAATAATATTTTTTATTTAATCAAATGATAATAAAAATAAATATTTATATTAAGTTGATTGAGTAAACTAAAAAGAAAAAAAATATCATGCATGCAAGATTGAATATATTAAAAAAATACATTGATGAATAACGAAAGAAAATACAAACAAAATACAATTGAAAAAAAAATTGTGAATAGTGGGTCAACAGTGAAATACGAGAGGATGCACTGTATCGACTCAGCAATACTTGTCCCACTCGTTTTATACCGTCATCGTCTTTTCATCCTTCTCCGGAGTCCAGCTTGCTTGGCGATTTCTTTTTTCCAAAGAAACTAAAGTCAAATTAGTTTCAGTCAACCAATGTAGTGTTTAATATTATGATAGCGGTTGTTTTTTAAAGTATTTTTTAATTTAAAATTTATTAAAATAATATTTTTTAATTTTTTTAATTTTTAATATTACCATATCAAAACAATTTAAAAATATAAAAAAAATAATTCAAAATAAAAAAATATTTCCTTTGAAAAGCACGGTATGGTCGCGTAAACACACACACCCTAGATCCCAGGAATTCTAACTTAATTGTTTCTTTTTTAGATCACTAGATAATGGAGATTTCTCCACAGTTTTAAAAACCCTTCGTTGTTAAGATTCTCACTCTCCAGCAAAGAAAAACAAGCCTTCAGAGTTTTTTTTCCCTTAATTATTGAGAATTTAAGAAAATCGGATTTTAATTAATCAATAAATAAAACAATGTCAGATACAGTTGTAAATTCCCTAACAAATTCATGTTAATCACAGATTTGATGTTAAGCAAGCTTAATTTTTTTTTTCTATATAAACGAAAGGAGATTAGGGCTACAAATTACTTTTAAAGAGAAAGATGATGAGAAAACCATTCTAATGGGCCTAGGATTTATATTCTTTGGACATGCCCCATGTCATAATGAGCTATAAAACTTAAATAGAGCTCGTATTCATATATTTTTTTTCATTTGATCCTCTGGATTTATCATGGGCCCGTTACTTATCTAGAATAGGGCCATTAATTTGGGCCTCTATAAGTTCTAATGGCCCAAAACATATAAAGCATCCACTATCAAACTGGGCTCTCGGGTATCAATAGGTCCAACATAACAACACTCGTCATATTCAATTCTTAAATCCGTATATGAAGCTCATCATGATATAAATAAAATTATTGTAGATTAAAAAACATAGCCAAGGTTTTGGGTGTGACTTGAATGCTAAGACACAGGATATTTGAATTTAAAAATGTCTTGCATATCTAACTCTTACATATGATATGGTTGTCAGACTTATATTTTTTTAAAAAATATTTTTTTATATATTTTTTTAAAAATTATTATTATCCCGCTACATAATACGGGTCAATACACTAGTATAAATGAGAAAATAATTTTTTCATAAAAAAATGAATAAATTATATTCGATACCCTATAATTAAGTAATGCTCAACTACAATTCTCTTGATTTAAATTTTTCCCATGTTAATGTTAATCTTAAAGTTTTTAAATAATTTAAAAGGCTGGTTCGCAATTTAATTGTAGATAAATCTAGATTAAATTGTGAAAAGTGTACTAGAAAGAAAAAAAATATTATTTGGCAATTTGTTTCATTATTTGTTTATTTATGCAGTTTGCTACGTTTTATACTGCTTTTCAAATAAAAAAATATTATTTTTTTATATTTTTAATTTAAAATACAATTTTCATTGAATAGACAAATGTGTTCTAAACGGCTAATATTCTAATATTTAATATAGGGGTGATCTTGGAACATTTTAAAATCTATAGAATTAATTTTGAGAAATTCTAAATGGTAAAGAATAAAATAAAATATCTCAAATCTAGAGACTTGAGAGGCTAAAATATAGTTGACCCAGAAAAAAAAAAAAAACCAATCCAAGCAATCAAAACAACTCTCTTTCAGTGCCTCTCCCATTAAAAAAAAAAAAAAAAAACCTAACCGGCAGGACACAAAACCAGACCATCTTCTCGGTTCACCCGAAATTCCGATGATCAGCTAGTCGAGGTAACAACCCAACAAGAATCTTCCCTCAAAACTTCACCACCAGATAGATCACCTGTGAAAACCCAGAGAACCAGTTGGGTCAAAACAATCGGTCCGACCAGAATTCACCATGGTTTTTTTCTGTTACAGAACAAAGTAAAGTTCTTTTCTTTCACTTGTATTTCTGTTTTATTGAATCATGTTTCTATGCCCAAAAGCAGTATAATTTAGTGCCATTTAGTATTTGTGATATTCTGGGTTCTAGTCTTATAATGTAATAACATGATCAAGGAATTGCTGACTTGCATGACTTTTGGGATAATAGTCTATGGCATAAATTTGAGATTTCTAACATTTTACTAGGAATATAAGACCTGGGTTGTCTTCATATGATGATTTTTTTAAGCTATTGACTTTAAAGTTTCAAACTTTTGTCTTCTGGGCTGTTATTTTTCTTTGCGAGGTATAATGTTAGCTAGTTTGATTCATCTATCATCGTATTTAATGATTAAGGGCGTGTCTTATTTATGTTCTGTTTTGTGTCAAATTGTAGGAATTGAGGTCCAGCTGACAGTTTTGTACAACTAGGAAAAGGCAAAATTAATGTTGTTCAGGTTTGATCAGTTACTTTTGTTTCAGTTGAAGAAGAAAAGTTGATGGTAAAGCTGTTTAGTGATTTATGAAGGGTTAGTTTGGAAAATGGAGGAGTTTTTGGTACCATCACCAAAAGACCTGGCATGGAAACACTGTCAAATGTTTGAGGAAGGGGAAAAGACACGCATGAAATGTATATATTGTGGTGAAATATTTGAGGGTGGTGGGATTCATAGGTTTAAGGAGCATCTTGCCGGTCCCAAAGGTGGTGGGCCTATGTGCCAAAGTGTTCCACCTGATGTTCGGCTATTAATGCAGCAAGATCTTGATGTGATTACCGCAAAGCAAAACAGCCAGCAACTGAAGATTCAGGAAGAAGAAAGTGATGTTAATTTGCCTCTTAGTGATGTAGGCATGTTTTCAAATCCCTTAAGTAATTTTGAATCAGCTCCGGGAATGCGAAGGAAAAAAGATGTGGGGTGGAAACATTGTGAAATGTTGAAAAACGAGAAACGGGTGCAGATAAAGTGTAATTATTGTGCCAAATTGTTTAAGGGTGGTGGCATTCATAGATTTAAGGAGCATCTTGCTGGTAGAAATAGTGGTGGGGTGCCTAGTTGTACACGAGTTCCATCCGATGTTCGGGACTTGATGGAACAACATTTAAGTCCAATTGTAGTGAGGCAAAGAAAGAAACGAAAGTCAAAACGAGAAAAATTAGACGATGTTGATTCACCTCCTGGTGGTGAAGATGTATACATATTTGCTGATTATAGTGATGACATGATCACCCCACTTCGAGCTGTTGCAGCCTGCAATTTAGTAGAAGTAAATTCAGATTTCTTACTGGATGGAGAAGGAACGAGTAATGGAAATTTGGGCACAAGAAAGAGCGCTATTGCTGTTGCAGCTTCAGATGATGCTGATGCTTTAATAGCAATGGGTTCAGAAACAGCAGATAATCCAATCCATGCGATATGGGGGCGGTTCTTGTATGATATAGGAGCTAGTTTAGATGCAATGGACTCAAATTTTTCCCAACCATTGATTGATACTGTTGCTTATGGGCGGCCAGGGATTGCTGCACCCTCACATCAAGATCTTCGTGGTCGGATATTGAAGAGTCTGGTCGAGGAAGTAAAAAGTGATATTAATCAATATAAGACAAGATGGGTGAAGACTGGCTGTTCTCTTTTGGTTGAAGAATGCAACTCAGAAAGTGGTGTAACTATACTAAATTTTTTGGTGTATTGCTCCAAAGGAACAGTATTTTTGAAATCTGTGGATGCATCAAATCTTATCCACTCAACAGATGGTCTGTATGAATTGCTTAAACTAATGGTGGAGGAAGTTGGAGCTGGAAACATTTTACAAGTAATTACTAATGGTGAAGAACATTATATTGCTGCTGGGAAAAAATTAATGGATACTTTCCCCTCCTTGTATTGGGCTCCCTGTGCAGCTCGTTGCATTGATCTGATACTGGAGGATATTGGAAAACTTGATTGGATAAATACAGTTCTTGAACAGGCTAAATCTGTCACGAGATTTGTCTACAATAACAGTGCAGTGTTGAACCTGATGAGGAAGTTTACTTCTGGTAGTGACATTGTGCAACAGGGTATAACACGCTCTGCTACCAACTTCACTGCATTGAAACGAATGGCTAATTTCAAACTTAATTTGCAAACCATGGTAACCTCACAGGAGTGGATGGACTGCCCTTATTCAAAGCAACCTGGAGGATTAGCAATGGTAGATATTATAACTAATCGGTCATTTTGGTCTTCATGCATCTTGATCATCCGTTTAACAAGTCCTCTCCTGCAAGTTTTGGTGATAGTTAGCAGTGAAAAGAGGGCTGCGATGGGATATGTTTTTTCAGGAATATATAGAGCCAAAGAAACCATTAAGAAAGAACTTGTGAAGAGAGAGGATTATATGGTCTACTGGAATATTATAGATCATAGGTGGGAACAACAATGGCAAACTCCTCTTCACGCTGCAGGTTTCTTCTTTAACCCCAAGTTCTTTTATAGCATTGAAGGAGATATGCACAATAAGATTTTGTCAAGGATGTTTGATTGCATCGAGAGATTGGTTCCTGATACTGAAGTCCAGGATAAGATTGTCAAAGAGTTAACCTTGTATAAAAATGCAGAAGGACACCTTGGGAAGAAGTTGGCAATCAGAGCTAGAGGAACTATGCTTCCTAGTAAGGATACTTTCATTATAGTTTGATTACTGTTGCTGTTTCCATCTAGTGTTCAGATTCTTTGCTTTCTTGCAAGAGCTTTCTAATAATATTAGTTCTGATAGTACGCCAATTGTTGTCATACACACGGCAAGTATGTGCATGCAACCATTTAAGAAACCTCTTATGAAAATGTTGTCAACATAAGTTTCCTTTCATTGTCAAACTCATTTCATACTGTCAAATTTCATAAAAAATTTAGGAATATCAACATAACTTCACTTGTGCCTGTTTGACATGTTTCTGCTACTGTGTTCAACGTATTTGACATAAGACATTATGTAGGCGGTTATATTTATTCTTTGCAATCCTTGCTTGTACAAGAATTTCATCTTTCTGTCATGTAGTGGGCTGCATTTCTTTTTCATCGATATTACTTGGAACTGATTTCTAAATATACCATGGCATTTTAGCTGATTGGTGGTCTATGTATGGCGGATCTTGCCCAAATTTGGCACGTTTAGCTATTCGTATTCTCAGCCAAACCTGCAGTGCAATTGGGTGTAGCCATAATCATATTCCCTTTGAGAAGGTGCATCGCACAAGAAATTTCCTACAGCGTCAACGACTAACTGATCTTGTCTTTGTTCAGTACAACCTGCGTCTTAGACAAATGTAAGTAAAACCAATGACTGTTTATTTTAGTTATTTGAAAATCAGAGAGGAAATAAATTTTGTTCTTTTGCTTACTGATTTTCTTGCAGGGTTGATGGAAACAAAAAGCAGATTCCTGAGGACCCCATATCATTTGATGATGTCAGTCTTGTTGAAGACTGGATCACACAGAATGAGCTTTGCCTTGAAGACTCTGGGAGTTCAGATTGGATGTCACTAGTTCCACGTTCTGTTAATACAATGCCACTGGCACCATCAACTGATGAAAGTGAAGACGTCGCTTCTGGTAATTGCCTTGCTATGCTCAAGAATGTCTCAAGTCAGCTCCTTTTCTTAATCAAACTAAACGCATTGGTCTGTATGCAGGGTTTGATGATTTTGAGATCTTTAATGGATCTTAGGATGTTTAAAATGAGAAATGGAGATGATGAAGTAAACCATGGAGAGTTCATATTGATGGCTGGTTATGTTTTCCACCATATGCTCACAGTGGAGAAAGGTATTGTAATGTTTGAAGCAATGAATAGGAACTAGTTTGGGGCTGTGACTCCTATCAAGTATGACACTAATGTTGTGCAATTTGGACCTTCCTAAATATGGCATAGTTGAATACTTTAAGCGCTGCATCTTTTTGGAGTCCAGTAAAATTTTCTGGTTTGTGCTTCATCTGCAGAGCGCTGAACAAAATCCGCACATGGAGTAACACCATGGCTTCCTTTTCATGGGAATCTTTTGATCATTTTGCTTTCATGGCTTTGAGTTGACTCACCTTAAACCCTTTTGACATCAAGAATAATTACGTTTCTGGAGATCACAAAGAGATGTTATCGCTGGTTTTATGACTGAATTTAAATTATGATACAAGCAATCATTGCAAAGACAACAACTAAGCCTCAATCCCAAAATAGTTGAGTCAGCTAGATGGATCCTCTTGTGCCATTACGTGTGATCATGCACCGAATCTGCCTCAATATCAACAGATCTTAAATACTTGAAGCTACTAAATTTGTTAATCTGGCAATCATAATGGCGCCGAGAGCTTTGGGGCCTTCAGGATGCATCTCCATGAAATGTTGAGTGGCAGTACTTGTGTTTGAATTCTTTCAATCAGACATTGATGGTACAGCAATGGTAATGTGTTGAATTCAGCTCTTGTTCGGTCGCCAAAGAACTTGATTACAATATTCAATCTACCTTTATAAAGCAGGATGTAGTGGTCACTAGATGCCTGATCTCCATGTTTCTTGTTCATCACATGCTCAGTTTTTTCCAGTTTTTTTATAACCCACTTGGGAATTTAATCAAACATCCAGAAAGAGTGATGGCGTTATCACTTGGGGTTTGGCTTGAAAAAAAGCCCTAGGTTGCCGGGTCAAGCTGTGTTCACCCTAATAGGTCTATTATTTTTATCAAAAATATTTGTTTCAATTTTTCTGCAAAAATTCTTTAATGTTGAATTAGCCGAGTTTGGATTGATTTAGCCAAGTTAACCTAATCAGGAGGTTTGGATGAGTCAATGTTAAAACTAGTTCATCTTGAAACCTAATCTCCAGATCATAAGATTTTCAAGGCAACCTACCAAGCTAGGCTAGACCGGGTTTAAGAATAAACGAATCAAAGCACTTACATCCAATCAATAAACTAATAAATGCAAACTTGAATATTACATGAATTGAACGTTTCTTCTGTCACATGGATTGAGGCAAGGGATAATAAAGAAAACAAATTCCTGACCACTGCTCAAAAACCTAATCTAGAAAGCATACTAATACAGCTTCCAACCTCTTATGTATAAACTGGAACGGAACAAGGAATTTTTTTTAAAGAAAAAGGGCAAAAAAACCTGAAGCATTGAGCAGGACCAAAATCCAAAATGCCAAAACTAATAACGCTTCCCAAGAATTACACCAATGATGATAGATACCAAGGCCACTCCCAAGATGAATTTAAAGTTCATGGCAGGCGAAACATCGGCAGTTTGAGTATGTGTTTCAGAAGAGGATGAGGCCTGCGCAGATGCAGCTTCTAACTTTTTCTTGCTCTTTCTTTTTGTGGGAGTAGAAATGGCGGCGCTGATATCTCTGGATTTGATCTCTACTCCTTTCTGTTCAGCTGGACTGCTTCCATCACCCTGCTATATATCTCCGTGTAAACAACTGTTCGATTTTTACATTTAAATGACTAGTATAATAACATGTCCACTGACCATTTATTTCCAACTTCACCTCCTCATGGCTTATTTTTTCCAGTTTAGACAATGAAAATTCCATGAATAGGGGGAGATATAAACTGACCTTTTCCAATAATTTAGCATCAGCCTCTTGCAGTTTCTGCTCAAGTTCCTTCACTTGGTTCTCTAGATGTGACACTTCTTTGTTCTTGGCTTCAAGGTCTGCAAAGGATTTCTTCAGAGCTGCTTCTTTTTCCAGCTTTTGAGAATTTGCTTCTTTCTGTTTGGTTGAACATTAGAAAGAAGTGTCAGTAAAGTTTTTTACAAGTTCCTTGCATAGAAACAATGGGAGGCCTACACGAAGCTACAGTCAGAGATGTTGTTCAGTATTCATTAATAAACTTAATGGAACATCAGAACCCTATTTTTGAACTCGTGCTTGATTCTTGAAAAAATACCTGTTCTTTTAGTTCAACTGCAGCAGTCGTCAATTGTTTTTCAAGTTCCTCGAGAGAAGTTTGCAATGCTGACTTCTCAGCAACCTCAGCCTTGAGACTTTCAATCTCAGATTTCATGGCATCTTCATTGGCCTTCTGTCCCTTCAGTTCTTCCTCGAGCTGAATGATCACTGACTGAAGTTCCTTCTTTTCATGTTGATATGTTTCATTGAGCAGGTTGCTCTCTTCCAAAACTGAAGATATCTGTGATTTGAAAGTTTATCAGGTTAGGCGACTATGGACAAAAGAATTGCCAAATCATTATTTACCACGAAAAGGAAAAACACAAATGATGCTACAAACCTGAGACTGTAATTTCTGCCCTTCATCAGTAAGCTGCTGCCGCAAATCCTCAAAGGCCTTCTTTGAAATGTGAAGCTGCTCAATAGTTCCATCCTTCTCAGAAAGGATTGTAGATAGTTTTGCTTCTAAATCTCTGAGTTTGGACTCATATGAGGCTAGCTCCTGAGTGAGCTTCAAATTATCCTCAGCTAGCACACCACTCTCTTTTTCAAAGTGACCTGACTTTGTTTTAAGTTCCTCTAAAACAGTTTCCAGATGTGTTACTTTCAGGAGAGTCTCTTCCAGCTCGCCTTTTCGAGATTCAGAAATTGTGGATGCTTCATGAGCCTGTTCTTCATACAGTTTTACTTGCCCCTCAAGTGCTTTTAGCTTCTCATTCAAATCTCTCGTTTCTACATCCTTCAGAGTGAGGCTCTGAATGGCCTCTTGTAATTGTGTTTCAGCGTGCATCATTCGCGACTCAGTTGCAGAATGAAGTTCTATGGCTCTTGAGTGCTTGTCTGTTAGTTCTGTGATAGTGCTTGCGTGAGAAGCAAGTTGTTGAGATGTGGCTTCCTTCTCAGAAACGGCAGAATTTAGCAATTCCTGAAGTTCATCAATCTTGCTTTTCAGTTGATTGTTCGTCTCAACTAAGAGTTCATTCTCTGAGAAGGAGTTGGAAAACTTGGTTTCTGCTTCCACTATCTGACTTTTGAGTTCTTCATTGGAGGTTTCCAAAGCTACCATTTTTAACAAGCACAAGTCCAATTCTTCCTTCAAAAGTGCAGACCTTCCAGTTACTTCAGTTATCTGCTCCTTGTATTCCTTTACTTGGTCTTCAAGGGTATTCAGTTTCTCAAACAGGGATTTTGCTTCAGAATCCCTGTTAGTGAAATTTGTTAATGCTTCTTGAAGTTTGATTTCTGAATCCCTTGTTAGGGCTTCGTGTAATGACTCAAGCTCTGACTTTCTAGAAGTGGCTTCCTCTAATAATTTCTCTTGTTGCTCAAGTTGCTCCTCTGCAGATTTGAGCTTCACCATTATATCACTTTCTTTCAATCCAGCAGCCTTTAGATCATTTTCAATGCTTTCCAACTTCTCTTGCATCACGATCAATTCATTACGCAACACTCCCACAAGATTCTCAGCTTCACTCAGCTTCTCATTGGAACTGCTTGATGCCTCTTCCAGCCTTTTCTTTTCATCAGTGACCAAATTCAGTAATTCTGTTAGCTCTGTCTCCTTCTCCCCAGCCATCTGCAGCGAAACTTCAAGGCTTGATGACTTTGCTTGGTAAGCCTCAATTTCAGATGCTAGTTCAGATATCTTATCTAAGTATTTACGGGAATCTGCTTCTGCATCCACACATTTCTTTTCAAATGCACTGTTCTGCTCTTCAAGTTCCTTGATTCGGTACTTTTCTGCTTCAAGCAACAGCACAAACTCACTTGCCTTTTTTCCAGCATCCTCTAATCTGGAATGAGATGTCTGGAACAAATCTTCAAGTTCAAGGCTGCGCTGATAGTGCATTTTTGCTCGGTCCTCATGCCCAGCACATTTTTCTTTTGCAATTTTCAACTCCTCCTCAAGTTCTGAATTCCGAGATGATGATTGATTCAGGGAAGATTCAAGGTGGCTTATCTTTTCCTGGTATTCCTCCATCTGGGCACTCAACTGATTCTTTTCCCCCTCTACCTCTTTCAGTGTAGTACTGAGTTCAGATATTTTCTCTGAGAATTCTCTCACCTGTCTCTCAGCATCACTGCTTTTTAGTTCGACCAAATTTAACTGTTGCTCAAGTTCCACATTCTTCTTCTCTGCTGCAACGAACCGTATCTCAAGCTCTCTCAGTTGTGATTTTGCCTCTTCTGCTGCTTCATTTGAAGCTCGGATTAAATCCTCAAGCTCCAGGTTCTTTTGAGAGGCAGTTGCTGCAGCAGCTCCAGATTCACTGTGGAGATCTTCCAGAAACTTCAACTTCTGTTCTAGCTCTGCACTGTTTGACAAAGCTTGGGACAAAAGAGAATCTGCTTTACAGAAATTCTCATCTGAAGTTTTCAACTTTTCCTCAAGCTCACCGCACAACTCTTTCATCTGTGCTGCATTACTTGTGAGATCCGCCATGGCTGCTTCTAGAGCTTCTTTTTCTTTCAGTACTTTAGCCAATTCTTCCTGTACAGTTGCGACCTGTGCTTCATGGGTTTTAAGCCCAGCCTCAACTGATTCCCTTGTGTTGATTTCTTCCTGCAACCTCAGCTTCATGCCTTCCATCTCCGAAACCTTTGCTTGAAGATCTTCTTTAGTTGCAGTGAGCAAATTCTCAAGAGCCAAGAAATCTTCCTTCACCTGAGATTCTGAAGCTTTCTTGAGGTCCAATTCCTGGGTCAGTTCGCCGATGAGAGCCTCTTTTGAAGAAAGTCTTTGCTCTATGTCCAGCTGCTGTGATTTTGAAGCAGCCAACTCTTCATTAGCTGCTGAAAGTTCTGCTGTCGTGCTCTTAAGTGCCCCTTCAACTTTCAGATTCCCTGCAACCTTCTCGTACAGGCCCTTGACTTCCTCCTGAAGAGTAGCCATCTGATTTTCCATTTCTTTTGCACTCAGTTTTGCCGCCTCAAGCAGCCTTTCAAACTCCAAGGCCCTCTGCGTCTCGGATTCAGCATGCAAACCACTTTCTTTGTGCAGCTCCTCAAACTTCTTTGCCTCACCAGAAGATACTTCCAGCTCATGTTCCAACTCTTGCATCTTCTTTCTTGAATTCTCGAGTTCAAGGGTGATACCATCAAATGATTCCTTAACCTCAACCAATTCCTTATGCTTGGTTTCTTTTGCTTGTAAAGCTTCTTGCAAAGTGTGGAGCTGTGCACTAAATTTCTCCTCAGCTTCAATTATCTGCTCTTGCAATTTCTTGTGACTGATTTCAAGCTCTCCATACTTCTTTCCACTTTCATCCAACTTCTCATTGGCCAGCAAGACATCATCCTTCAGCAGTGTATTCTCGGATTCAGAATGCTTTAATGCTGCGGATACTCTTTCCAATTCGAGCTCAAGTTCCTTCAGCTTCTCTTGGGCCTCTAGCAATTCTCTGGTCGAACCGCTTAAACTTCTTTCCACGACAGATGGCTTATCAGCCTCCCCAGCAGATTTCACCTCAGCGGTATGAGAACCACCATCCTTCACATCAAGTGATTCCTTCTCCACTTTGATGAATTCTCCATCAGTTTCATCCTCTTCCTTCCTCCCTTCCTTTTCTACATGCGTCAAGTCTCCATTTGTAAGCTGTAATAACATCACCAGAATCAAAACTGAGCTGACAAAGAAGGGTTTTTTTCCAAAAAAGAGAGAAAAAATCCACAGCAACTCGGCATTTCAGCAAGTTTCTGCAATGCAGGCTAATGTCACTTTCATCAAGTTTATTCAGGCATTAAAATTACCTTAATAAGATCAGCAACATCAGGATCACCCTTCACAACTGGAACTTCTGAACTGACTTGTGTCTCTCCTTCCATATCAAACTAACTTCACTTTCCTAGATTTCTCCTCCTGAAATTGTAACAAATTGGCAGTTAACACAACATTTTCTTTCATGATTTACATAGCAAAGCCTCAAAACTCAAAAGACATTGAACAAAGCAACATGATG
>Ga0307515_10006545_pt1 | contig 23293 bp, 2 predicted proteins | sample 17_EM_MG_FD_194513 | JGI IMG/M metagenome (GOLD analysis project Ga0307515, IMG submission 194513) | Populus trichocarpa ectomycorrhiza microbial communities from riparian zone in the Pacific Northwest, United States - 17_EM | ecosystem: Host-associated > Plants > Roots > Unclassified | place... | reverse complement strand
TACTAAAGAAATACTATAAGTATAGTAAGAAACTATAGTTACTAAAAAGTAAAAAGCTATTAAAGTATATAGTATAGGACTATAAGATAGAATTAGAACTAGAAATAAGTTTAAGGTTTTTTTTAATCTATAAGCTTACTAAAGAAGAAGGTAGAGTATTAAAAGAGTTTATTTAGGAGAACTTATAAAAGGGATATATTAGACTATTGCAATTATTAGCGGGTTATCTAGTATTATTTATTCTAAAGAAGAATAGTAAGCTAAGGCTATGTATTAATTATAAATAGTTAAACAGCATTATTAGGAAGGATAGGTATTCTTTACCCTTAATTAGCGAGATTTAAGACAGAATAGGTAACGCGCAAATCTTTACGAAGATAGATCTAAGATAGGCGTACTATTAGATTAGAATTAAGGAAGGCAATAAATAAAAGGCAGCCTTTAGGTTAAAGGAAGGACTATATAAACTATTAGTTATATAATTTAGGCTTATAAATATACCAGTAATATTCTAAAAGTGAATTAATAATATATTAGGAGAATACTTAGATAAATTTATTATGGTATACCTTAATAATATTATTATCTACTTAATAACTAAGGAAAAATACGGGGAATATGTTAAATGGGTTTTAAAGAGACTATAAGAGGAACAGATGCTAGTAGCAATTAAGAAATATAAGTTCTTTACTAGAAAGACAGATTTTATTAGATTTATTATTAAACTAGGCTAACTTAGTATAGATCCTAAGAAGATTAAGACTATAGTAAATTAGTAAAAACTAGAGAACGTTATATAGTTAAGATCGTTTTTAGGGTTTTGCAATTACTATAGAAGATTTATAGCATAATAGTTAAAGGATATTAAGCCATTTATATAGTTAATAAAGAAAGAAGAACTATAGGTATAAAGAGAGGAATAATAAGAACTATTTAAAAAAGTTAAAAGGTTGTTTACCTAGGAGCTAGTTCTTAAGATCTATTAACTAGGACTAGAGACGGTTATTAAGATAGATATATTAGACTTTATATTAGGGGTATACTTTATATAAAGGTATCTAGATAGATAGCACCTAGTAGCATACTATAGTCGGAAGATAATACTACTAGAGTTAAACTATAACATCTATAATAAGGAATTATTAGGTATAGTTACAGCACTAAAAAAATAGAGAGTATTCTTATAAGGTACGGAAAAACTATTTATAGTTAAGACGGATTATAAAAACCTAATAGAATTCCTAATAATAAAGGAACTTAACTAAAGATAGGTTAGATAGGTAGAGATACTTATAGAATACCATTTTAAGATTTAGTATACTAAGGGTATAGATAACACATAAGCAGATACTTTAAGTAGAAAGGCTAAACTATAAAATAATAAAAAGCTATTAGGGGCTTTATTGCGAAAAGATATAGATAGATTAATTAGGTATAATTATCTAAAAATTATAGCAACTTAGGAAGAGCTAAAGAAAATTTATAAGATACTAGAAAGCTTTTAGGTATAAAGAATTCTAAAAGTATAGCTAGAAGATCTATAGACGGATATATACAAAAACCAAGAAGTAAAGTACATCCTAAGAAGCATAGCAGAGCAATTTATAGAAGATTTCTATAAAGGACTAACTTAAGGATATAACGGAGCTATAGGCTTAGTATTAAGACTTTAGGAGGAGTATATTATTAACGGAATCTAAAGAATAGCTAGAAAGGTTACTAAGGAGTGTCTAGATTACTAAAGAAATAAACTAATAAGGTATAAGCTATATAGAGGGCTATAACCTATTAAAATACTAAAGAGACTATAGGAGGTTATATTATAGGACTTTATTATTAAGTTACTAAAATTAAAAGATCCTATTACTAGATAAAATTATAATATAATCTTAGTAATAGTAGATAAGCTTATAAAGTAGGGATACTTTATAGCATATATAAAAGAAATATTAGTAGAAGATATTACTAAAGTTTATATTAAAGAAGTATTCTTAAGACACGGAGTACTAAGTAAAATTATATTAGATAGAGATCTAAGATTTATAATAGTATTTTAGGAGGTATTATTAGTGGAATAAGAAGTTAGAGTAGTAACTTTTACCGTATATTATCTATAGATAGACGGTTAAATAGAAAAACTAAATTAGATATTAAAGTAGTATCTAAAATACTATATTAATTATATATAGAACAATTAGGTATTATTATTACTAGTTATATAGTTTATATATAATATAACGCTAATAAGAAAGATATAATTAACTACCTAAAGCCGTAACAGCAGCGAAACCAGCCTAAAAACCACTTAATAAAGTAACCTGATATCGGAATCCTATTCCCCGCACTAAGAAACCCCATAAAACCACGCCGCCCCCCATCTAGAGCATGGGGGACGACGAAGGGGCGCAGGCTCCCTGCTGGAGTCGCGAGAGTTACGACGCATAGGAGCCGAACTATGAACTAGGTAGGTAATAACGCGAAAAGGATAGCTGCTAGCAATAGCAAAAATTAAAAGAAATACTTAAATAAATTAAAGACGATCTTATAAAAGAGAAGGAAGAAACTTTATAGTACTAGATACTTACCTCTATTTAAAAGGCAATATAGTATATTAAAGCCCTCTTAACGCGTCTAGTTCCCTAAACAACCTAAAAATAAGAAACTAAGGGCTAGCTTAACCGAATTAAAGCTAGTATTAAGAAAATCTAAAAAGAAACGCGTAAAGGAGGACCCTTAGGCCTAGAAGTTCCCCTAATATAGGTCTAAACCTAGGCAGCCATTACTACGCAGGCGGCCTGTACGGTAAACGTAGTCGCGGTACTATAGAGAGCGAGTATACGCGTTTGGCTTAAGGATCCCTAGGGCTATAAACTAGGGGAGCTTCTTAAGACTATTTAGAGAATAATACTAAGCGTATACGCCGTACGCACCCTTAATAGTAGGGACGTAGATATCTATATCCCCTCCTAAATAATAAAGAACTAAATTCTAAACGGGCTAAACGCGCTAGGACTTAGGATACTAAGGAAAGATTATCTCCTAGAAGTACCGGGAGTCCTACTTAAGACTTTAATTAATAGCAAAAGGGACGTAGATAATTTAGAATTAACTTAATTTATTTATAAAGCCATAAAGCGCCTTATACCTAGGATAGCTATTAGCCGGATTTAATAGCTATATAACCCTAAAGTATAGGCGAAATACTAGGCAAACTCTAGTAGCGCCTAGAAAGAACCTAAGAAGATTAGGAGAATAATTATAATTAGCGTCCTAACCTAAGCAATTTAGCAAAAGATTATAAAAAGTAGAATAGTTATTAAATCCTAGCTTTTTAAGACTAGGCTATTTAAGAATAGCGTAATTATAAAGTAATGCTACTGCTGTAATTAATAGGGGTATATATAAAGTGTATATAGAAAGTAAATAAAATATAGGTAATATACGGGACCATATAACACTATAAATTGCCCTAAGAAAAGGGTATCCTATATTAACTGCGGTAAAGCCTATAAAGTATAGCAAAGAAAAGAGTGTAGGACCTTTTAAAGCTACCTTAAAGGTATTTAAACAAAGAGAATAGCCCTTTTAACGCAGTTGCTCCGTATATAAGAAGCCGCAGAAATAATATACCAACCCTTAATACTAGGAAACCTTATAATTAGCACTAATAAAAAAAGAGGATGGGAAATATCTTACCTAGGGACTTAAGAATAACCACTTAAACGGGAACTAGGTAAACTATCTTTTATTAAAATAATAAGTAGAGATAGATTATAATTAAGGCTCTAGCTTCGCGCCAATAGAGTAATAATAGTTAATAGCAAAAATAAAGAGGAATAGGACATAGATATGGATAAGCCCATACCTACTTTAAATAAGTAAGTATATAATTATCTAGTATAACTATAGAAATGCAAACTAAGGGGCGTGTCGCCCCTTCTTTAATAGCGTTACGCCGGCGGACTACTAGGTTCTTATAATTTAGGAGCTAGCATATAATAAATATACCAAATCAATATACTACCCTAGGGGATTTATACTTATATATAACGCTCTCCCTATAATAAAGGTCTGCTTTATAATTAGCCAGAATATTAACGCCGCGTATTAGAAGCGCAGATAGTACGGCCCCTTTACTATAGCCCTCTAGGTACGCCTAAAGGGGCTAAAGGCTATAATTATTAATATCTATAACCTATATAAAGATGGCCCTTAGATTAGGGCATAGCCTAAGGTTAAAATGGCTATTAAGGAAGCTAAAGGAGAAATTATACTTTTAGGTAACTTTAATGCCTACCACCTAATATAGGGCGGAAAGTATATAGCTAGCGAAGAGCAGGCGGAACGCCTTCTGGCTAAAACTAATGCTAGAGGCCTAGTACTCGCTATACTAAAAGGAGAGCCTATATAGAAAAGAGGGTAATAGGAAAGTATAATAGACCTTACGTTTATATTACTAGATCTATATAGAAAAGTTAACTTCTATAGTATAATTAAGGAATAGGCCCTTATAAGAGACTATATACCAATCTGCATCCAAATTAATAACGCTAGCTATCTGCTAGTAGAACGCTAGCGCCTTACCCTTAAAAAGCTAAACTTATAGGGCTTTCTCTAAAGTATTTAGGAGCTTAACTAGACTATATCTAAAGACCCCTTTTAAGCCCTTTAAGAAGGGATTAAGTAAGTACTTAAAGAATACTGCCTATAAGTATAGCCTAGCTAGTAGGCCCGTTAAGAATGGTTGCCATAGGCTATATAGCTCCACGCTAGCGCCTAATAGGCGCGACAACAGCTCTAAGCTTATAATAACCCCAAGGACTACTAAAGATATTTAATATTAAACAACTAACTGTAAAAAGAGACTAGGAAAGTTAGTTATAATAACTAGAGACGCTTTATTTATAAACTTACTAAAGACTAGTTAAAACTATATAATAAGGGATTTTAGACTCTATTAAAATGGAGTAGAAAAGTAAGTATAGTAAAAGCGAACCCCTATTTACTAGACCTTAGGAGGTCTACCAAGGATCCCTTAACAGATAATAATATTATAAAGGCTAATATCCTTATAGCTAAGTTCTTTCCTAAAACTGGAATAGCAGACCTTAGCGATATAGAGATAATAAGGGAATAAAATGTACTTAATATTAGCCCTATTATCTTAATAGAAGAAATCAGTAAGCTTATTAGGAGTCTTCTAAATAGAAAAGCCCTAGGGCTAGATAGCATACTAAATAAGGTCCTTAAAGTAGTTGCCCTAGTTATTATAAAAGATTTAGCAGAAGTAGTAAGTTATTACTTTACCAGCGGAATAATACTAGAAAGCCTTAAAGAATCTATAACTATAGTGTTACGTAAAAAAGGAAAGAAAGATTACTCTCTCCTAGGTAGCTATAGACTAATTACCCTTAAAAACACGCTAGTAAAAGTCCTAGAAAAGTATATAGCTAATATTATATCTAAGGCTGTAAAGGAGTATAGGCTACTCCCTTAAAACCAGATAGGAGCAAGGTATAAATAATCTATACTATTAGCGGTAGGACTGCTTAGCTCTTGCGTATAAATAGTATAGTAAACGCGCTATAGGTATATAGTGTTAATACTAAGCCTAGACTTAGTAGGGGTATTTAATAACATCTCCTATAAAAGGCTCCTCTATATTTAAAAAAAAAAAGGCTTTTTAAAGTAGCTTATAAACTTTATATAAAGCTTTCTAACAGTATATAAAATCTATATTAAGTTTATAGGATATAAGAGTAACTAAATTTAGATATAGATAGGCATCCCCTAGGGGTTACCCTTATTACTAATCTTATTCCTCTTTTTTATATTAGAGCTATTAGAGGAATTCTAGCGCCCTAATAGTAGCACGCTAGGGTTTAGCTTTATAGATAACACAAACTTTATTACCTAGGGGAACTCTATAGCAAAAAACTATTAATAATTAGAGGCCGCCTATAACTACTGCGCTATATAGGCAAATTAATATAGGGCGGCGTTCGCCCCTAAGAAGTACTAGCTTATATACTTTATAAGGCAACGGCGCCACGCCACTATAGACCTTGCGTCTATTATGCATATCGCTAGCTATAAAACAGCCCCCTAAAAAACTAGCATGTAAGTCCTAGGAATCTAGGTAAACCCTAAGCTCTAATAGAAAGAATAGGTTAAAAAGGCCGTAAGTAAGGGCTTAGCAGCCTTTAAAGCGATATTAAGGATTACCGCGTCTATATAGGGCCTATTAATACGCCGCTTACGCCTCCTATATACAGCTACTGTCTAACTAGCGATGCTATATAGCGCCTAAGTGTGGGGAGTATAAGATAACGGCGGAACGCTAGCAAAAAGCTTGCTTAAACTACTATAGAAAGTCTAGAACTAGTATCTCCGTAGGGTTATAGGGGCATACTAGCGAACACTAATAGCTGTAATAGAGAAGAAAGCGGCTATTCCCCTAATTTAACTCTATATTAAAATAACAGCCCTTTAAAAAGCTACTAAGACGGCCTCTAATAGGGTAGAAAAGGAATTAGTAGAGGCACTTAACGGTATCTAGAATATATTAGTAAAGCGCTAGTAAAAAATAAAACGGCTACTAGTACTATTAGAAGCGCTTAGGGAATATATAAAGGACCGTAAAAATAAGATATAAGGCTTCCTTACGCACTAGAAGGACTATATAGAGTAGGAAGCTATAATAAACCCCTATAAGCGTGGCTAGTAGAACGCCAGTAGAGTATAAGTAGAGCGCTGCTACTATATAGGAGGTTACTAGTACTAAAGGTAGGTAACTACCTTTATCGTAAAATAGGCAGATTTAGAATAGCGATAACGGTAGTAGGTAAAGGCTAAAAACCGTATAGAAACCACGTAGAAGACCCTATAGGGGAAACCTATAATCCTATTATATAAAGGCCTAATAAAAGCAGAGGCTATAGTACTATTTCTCCTTTATATAGAGGTAATAGGGTTTAATATATAGCTTATATCCGTTGGTATACTAGCAGTTTTCCCGCGGTATAAATATAGCTAGATAAGGTAAATAGTTTACTATATACTATTCTAGTATCCATACTACTAAAGGGCGGACTTTATAGTAAAATGCGCCTCTAAATACCTTTAGGATGTTTTAAATAATAAAGAAAGCGCCTAAGCAGCAGTAAAATAGCTAGTATAGTTAGGTGTTTTACCCTAGTTTTAGGTAGTAAAGGTAATAGATGTAGAGGATATAAGTAAATACTAGCCCTTTTAAAGCCTAGAGGACTAGTAAAAAAATAAGGGTAAAAGGATAAGAAAAGAAGGGGGTAGAATAAGATTATCCGCGAAGCGCGGCTAGTTGGCTTAATATGCAGACTTAAAGGTAGGTAGAAGGTAAGCCGCCGGCGCTCCAATGTCGGAACGCTACTACCTCTCCAGCGCGGCCTAAGGTGGGGTTTTCTCTAAGTTAGAGTTTTTTCTATAGAAGGTATTAGCCTGCGTGGACCTACTAGGGGGACTAAGACGGGCGGTAAATTGAATTTATTATTAATATAATGCTATAAAAAGGAATAGGTATATTACTATTTAAGGCAAATTATGGATATAAGTTAAGAATATTATTATTACTATAATAAGTAAAGAAATTAAGTAGTATAGCTAAAGAAAAAATAAAGATATTAATAAATCTTTATATAGACCTTATAGAATTAGTAAAGAAAGTATAAAAAAAAATAAAAAAGTACTATAATACTAAGAGATCTAAGGGACTAGATCTTAAGGAGGGAGATAAAGTATAGCTACTATATAAAAATTTTAAAAGTTAATAACTAAGTAAAAAGTTAGACTATATTAAACTAAGACCTTTTAAAATTAAATAAAGAATTTTACTAGTTATATTTAAGTTAAATCTACTAGCTAAAATAAAGATTTATCCTATATAGTATATTATAATACTAGAGCTAATATATAGGAATATTAAGCTACTAGTTTATAAAGTAGATATATATAGAGGATAGAAGGAAGATAAAGAGTAAGTTTTAAAGATTATTAGTTATAAAGACATTAATAATAAAATATAGTATAAGGTAAAATAAATAGGCTATAATAAGACTACTTAGGAACTACTAGAGAACCTAAAAAACGCTATAGGAAAGGTATAGGAGTATTAAAAGAGATTAGGTTAAGTAGTATTAATAAAAAAAATTGCTAAAAAATAAGTTACCTAAGGGGGACCTAAGAAGAGCAGTTGCTAAGCTACTTAGATTTATTTCCTTCTTAGCTAAAAGAAAATCTGTTTTTTTATTATTAAGTTCCTATAAACCCTATTCTATAAGTTTTTACTCCTTAAAATAAACCTTTTAATAAACCTTTTTAAGACGGAGTAAATAAGTAAACGCTATAATATAAATATCTAAAGCTTTTTATTCCGTATTTTAAAAACGTTTTAACTTAATAAGGGCTTAAGATAGTTTACTATCTAGCTATATAATAGTAGATTAAATATAAAACTCTAAAATAAATTAATTAGGGAATAAGACGACTATTAAAAGTAATAGGTTATATATATTTAGTCTTAAAGATAGAGTAAACGTTATAGGATAAATAAATATTTACTTTAGTATACTTTAAGTAAGAGAATAGTTGTTATAAAGATAGGTTCGCTAATATAATATAAACTAACCCCTTTTTTAAACAGTAAGAATATAGAGACAGTATAATCTTACTAAGAGATAATATTGTAGTAATAGTGCGAGTATAACGTTAAGCGTATAAAGAAGAAATTACTTTAGGTATAATAAGCGATAATATTAACTAAATTAATTAGATAGATATTATACCTTTAGTAAATAACTTAGAGATATTAGGGATCTTTAAGGATAAAGATAAAGAGGAGGGAGATAGTGTTATAAATACTTTAAGTATAATATTATAACTACTTAGGGAAGAGTTAAAAAAAGCTAATTAGTTAATTTAGGTATAGTCTAAAATAGAGCTAATAAAACTATATAATAAGGAATAGTAACTAAGGTTATATAATACGCTACGTATTAAATAAGAGGAATAAAAGGGACTTATATACCTTATATATAAGACGTATATTATATATAAGAAGGATTTTATAGGAGTATGGTTATATATTTAAGGACCCTTAATCCCTACCTAAATAGTTCCTTCCTTATAGTAATTTTTAGAATATAATTAGAGTTAATCTATTAGGCAACCACTCCACCAGTTATTATTACATTATTAACTTTAATTTATATTACCTATATACCTAGCCTAATAACGAGCCTACCGTAGTTCTTATTATAAGGTTCCGTTATATAGTTAGTATAGGTATATAAAAGAGTACAATTTTTTAATTTAGTTAATTTAGCTAATTTTAGTTAATTTTTTTCTAGAAGAAATAAAATCTAGCGCTAAGCTACTAAAACTTAACACTAAAGCTCTATATAGCTTACCTCTAAGCTATTAAATTCTGCTAATAGGCCTCCCATTTTAATTATCTAAAAGAAACTATAACGTTAAGGAGTTATATAAATATATTATATAAGGTTATAAAGCAATCTAATAGCTCTACGCTTTCTCTATAACTCCTTAATTTTCTTTAAGTCTATTTTATAAGGGAAACGATAATTATACACCCCCTACCTTATTTAGTTTAGACGCTTCCTTACTAAGTTAGAACATCACGTATATTTGACTTATTTGCGCCTATATCGCGAAAATTAAAGTACGCGCTATGTAACTTTTATAACTATAACACCACGATTAAGTCTTAATCTTAGTTATAGTATAAGCAGTAGAGTCTAAATTAGATTTGCTTTATAAAGCGTCACGCGAACTAATTTAGGTGCTACTACCTCTGCTTAATATCTATCAGCTACCTCTACGCCTATAACCGCGACCACGACCACGCGCTTACAACTGCGCCCAGTGGGTATTTTGCTTAAATGCTAAGAGCTCTCTATAAGCAGATTTATTAACGCGATTGGTAATTATAGAGCTAGTTATAGAGCCAATTGGCCGACTATAGCGACGCTCTACAATTGCAGGCTCTTGGATAAGGTAAGTGCGAGGTATTAAGCACGTGGTGTTGTTTTCGCGACTTAGATGTAAACAAGTTAAGCACACGTGATATTCTAACTTAAAGTAGAAGGATCTAAGCTTGTTTAGGGAGGGGGTATATACGTATTATTTGGGGGGTGTACGCGTATCATTTAGGGGGCGTATAATTATCGTTTCCCTAAATAAATACTTTAAAGGTAAAGCGAACGAATGCTATATTACGAAGATATTAAGCTTAAGAGTAAGAGGAGGTAGTAAGGCTATGTCTATAGACATATACCAAGTCTTATAGTCATTTAAAAAATATTGGTAAAAATTGCCAAGATAAAGGAGCCGCATCGCACCCCACTAAAATTTATATAAGAGGCAATTCTTTCGATTTTAACCACCTATAATGCATTAACTACCTACTATAAGTGCCTAAATATTAAAGCTAGCGCGTTACCTAGTTAAGTCGATTATATAGAAATCTTGGTGTTGCATCTTATGGCGCCCTAACAGTAGCTACCTACTTAATTATTAGGTTATACTCTAAAGCCTTTTAAATAAAAGCGGGCTTAATTTATGCCTGCTTCTGCTATCTTATAGCCGCCTAAGAAGAAGATAAAGAGGAAGGCGAAGGTGTTAAAGAAGAGGTAGAAGATAATACTAGTACCATTACCATTACTGTCACTATCGCCGTTGCCGCTATTAACGCCCGTAGAGCCAATATCTGTGGATAAGGTTAATAAGGGCTAGGATAAAAATACTAAGGAGCCTATAGAGGTGGAAGATAAGGATATAAACTTATTACTGCCGCCGCTGCCTATACGCTTTATGTTAGCGACTTAGCCAATTAAGGCACGAGCACGGTGAAAGGGTCGCGCAAGCCTGTACGATTAGATTGTCTATAAATGAGGATCTAAAGCTAGAGAAAGGAAAGGAGACGGAGAGCGGCGCCGCTCGACGTTATATACAATCCTTTGGTTACGTAATAGCAATTATCTAAAACTGTATAAAACTGTCTGCGACTATCTACAACTATTTGCTATAATCTACTAATATCCATTAGCTATAATCCACTAGTTTCCACCAATATCTATTAGCACCGTAACATTACCCCCCCCCCTTCTAAAAAAGCCTACCCTTAGGCTTTATACGTCCATATTATGTCCATAGGGTATTCTTATCTTTATACTTAATAGGCAGCTTATTATCTTCGCTATTTTAGTACTCTATCTACTTATTAAGTTCCATTTTCCATAAGTTATCTTTCCTATTAATTAGTTTAGTATAGCGTCCGATATTTCTAGCTTTCCTTTATAGCTGCGTAGGGCCTAAGTCCTCCGTAGTTAACTTAGCTAAGTTACTACTAGCCTCCTAGGTCTCTAATATAGGTAGCGCAATATAGCTAGTTTAGGGGTAGTGTAATATATAGATCTATTGCGGGTTAAGCTATAAATCTTTCTTAAAGGCCTAGTCCCTATATATAGTATTTACTTAGTAAATAGTATTAATCTAGGGCCGTATAAGGTTTTCTATTATAATACTAATTTCTTTTATAAAAGAAGGGGTTAGGGGTAGAGTATTAGGCTAGATAAGCCGCCTACTTTATATATTAAGCTGTAAGCCTAAATAAGCTAGCTATTTTCTTCTTAAGATTATATTATAGCTTCCTAGGTCCGTAATAAGGAAGGGAATATTATACTACCTTCGTCCGTTAACACGGAGGTAAATCCACAAGATAGTTATAATAGGTGGCCCTATCTACCCATTATACCCGCAAATAGGAATTAGTTTAGGCAGTTCTTTAATAGGTATATTTAAAAAGTTAGCTAGCTTTACGGTATACTAGGTGTCTATTAAGGCAAAGGTATTTACTTTAAAGTTAGCTAAAGCAGAGGTTAAAACTTAATATTTATTATGGAATAAAGTATAAGGGATAGTATAGCTTCTTCTGTTAACTAGCCGACCTAAATTAATATATAATATATTAATCCCTTTTAACCCTAGAGAGGAGTCTTCCTTTAGGGTTCCTCTTTTTCTAACTTTATACTATCCTCCTAGATTAACAGAACCTCGTCCGCCTTTATATTTATTAGGTAATCCTTTATATAGTAGCCTTTCTAACTATAAGAAAAGCAAGCTCCTTAATTACTAAGGGCCTATATATAGGGGTTACTATATATAGGCCGAGCATTCACCAGACCCATAGTGGGACTGGCCGCACAGCTAGCTGCTAAATTAGCGGCGGGCTATACAGGTAGTACTATAGGGGTTATTAATTGTGCTAGGGCGTTATAGGTTGTTCTTATATTGCTTATAGCCTAATTTAAAGGGTTTCTAGTTTTATACCGTTTAGCGCGTACCTTAATTTAACGGAGGCCTTAGTTAATAGCTAAGCACTAGTCCGTAAGTTCCTTTAGCGTCTATATAATAGTAAAAATAGGTTATACGGCTTGCTATAGGTCTAGGGTAAGCTTATTAAATAAGTTTAACATTAAATCTTTTTAGGGAATTTAAGCCTAGCTGGCTAGGTGTAGAAAGCGGGTCTAAAAAGCTAAGAAGGTCTCTATCGTTTTTATATTTAGGCTTTTATAATTAAGTTAGGCGTTTTATACTTTAAAGGGGTCCTTATAAATAGAAGATAGGTAGATAATTATCTCTTTTTTAAAGAGGAAGGGATTTACTAAGTCCTATGCGTATCGCGGACGTAGGTACGTCTATATATCCCTACTAGTACGGCTAAAGATATAGGCCATTTTAGCCTAAGTAGTAGGGAAGTAGTCCGCATTGACTTTAAGCTTATTTTATAATTAAAGCTTCCAATTATTAAATATAGGGTTAGTTCCGTCTATAAGCAACAGGGGGTCTATAACCTTTACGGACTACAATAATGCTAATACTATATATTAGGCTAGGGCTTTAAAAACTATAGCAAGTCTCTAGGTATCTAATAACTCTTTACTAGGTATAGGGGGTTCTTTAGCTTTAAGCAGCTCTTAAAGTTGTTTAATTTCAGCATTAGCTGCTATAAGCTCCACCTAGGAGTTTAAGTTAATGGCTATTTTACTATTAGAGGTATTTGAAGGTCCTATAGCTGCTTTACCAGCCGCTATAGTTCTTAGTATAGTAATATAGTTATTAGGGTAACTTCTAGCAGAATTCTATAGGGGTTTTAGTCTATACGTGTTCTATAGGTTTTATTATTCTTTTTTATTTTTCTAGTTCTATTTTATTCTTTAAGTTTTAGTAATAGTCTTTAGGTCTACTTCTATATTCTATTTTTATTTATAAATATTTTTAAGTTCCTTCTTAGGAAGGGGGGTAGGCGAGCTTTAAATAATATTAGCGACTTAGTTAATTAAGGCATAAGTACAGTAAAAGGGTCGTATAAGCCTATATAATTGGATTGTCTATAAATAAGGATCTAAAGCTAGAGAAAGGAAAGGAGACGGAGGGTAGCGCCGCTTAATGTTATATATAATCCTCTGGTTACGTAATAGCAATTATCTAAAACTATATAAAACTATTTACGTATAAGGGCGCGAAGAGGCTTTGGGGTAGATTTAAAGGAATAATACAAATTCTATCTAAATCTATAGGTATAGCTCTTGTAGAGAATAAGACGTTGCGTAAAGAAGAGAAAGGAATAATAAGAGAATTATATAATTAAATAGTTAGGGGCTTAGTGGTTAATACGTGCGCTTATACGCACACTGTCTTTAATAAACTTTAATAAAATTTAATTAATTTAGCAGAATTTGGTTAAAGCGTCGGAATTTATTTATTAAGTGTTTTACTAAGACATTCCTACTATAACTGGGCTAGTCCTATTATAGTACCCCCCCTTTTAGCCAAAGGTCTAAATAATTTAATTTTAGTTAAGACTTATAACTTATCGCATATCGTATTTTCGCGTCGGGTAGCGGTATAGGGTTTTACTAATTCTATCGTTAAATAGGCTAATTAGGATTTTCTATCCCCAGAATAGAAAATCGCTATTAGCTTAGTTAAGGCGGTAAGTAAAACTAATATCTTTATAGTAGGTTTTAGCAAGGCGGATTTAACTAATTAGATAACTTTAACTAGTAGTTAAGTTCCTTAATATCTTATATATTGCGTAATTATATTATAAATATTATAACGTATTTTAAGTTCTTTTTAATTTTAAGCTTCCTGCTATTATATTTCGTGTATTTATATTAGGTAGTAATTATTTACTTTTATATCGTGTTTATCTAGCTATAGTAGGCCGTAAAGAATAGTCCTTATAAAATTCTTTTACTAGGGAAGGCGTATTGGTCTTAATTTACTTATAAGGTTTCTAGGTTTATATCTTATATCCTTTTTATTTAATAAGAAGTTTTGTTAAGAATAAAGGCAAGTGGTTACTATATAAGGCATATTGCTATCACGTATAGCAAGTTGCCGTTACATGCGGCAAGTTACTGTCACATATCGCCGCGGCACTAGCGTGGCGAGAAGCCTTAAGCTTATCGCCCTCCCTTATAAAAGAAATACAAAACAATTATTATACTATCTACGAACCGTAGCTACGTAATATTACCTTATATAACTAACACTAATTAGTAGTTAACTTTACTGTTATACTATAGAGCAGCTAGGTATTCCACTAAGAAGAGACGAGCTACTATACTAGTACTACTCGTATTAGAGGAAGCTGTCTTTTAAGGTTAGAACTGGTCCTAAACCTTAAATAGAACTCTTTTACAAATCTAAGGATCTAAAGGCTAGAACTAGTCCTAAGCCTTTCTAAGATTATAGATTCTTGCGTCCATTATATAGAACAATATGCTTTATAAGTCTTTATAATTTAAGGCTAGAACTAGTCTTAAGCCCTATAACCATAAATATACGTCACAAACGCGTACTAAACAATAATCCCTATACTAATAACACTTCCCTCCCTCTAAAAACATGGCTACGCCTACTTTAAATAACTAAAAAGACTTCTTACTACTAGGGGTAGCTAAGCACGCAAAACTTATTAATAAAGATTAGGATGAATTCGCCTTTAATATAATAACTTATACCGCAAAACAAGTTAATAGCTTTCTCCTATACTATATTATATTCTACCAAAATAGATACTACGCCAATTTACAACTATAGGAGTATTTTAGGGAGGATTTTATAGGATAGACTACTAATACCTAAGCACTTAGCAACGTTAATATTATTTAAGATTTTTAAGACTTCCTCTATAGGAATAGGGTATATATTACTAAGAATAGTAACCTAATTGCTAGTAATATTTAGACCGTTATTACTAGTATAGAAGAACTAATATAGACAGAAGCTAAGATTATATAGCAACTACGGAAACCTAAAAACAACCTATATTCTTTAAAAGGCAACTTTAATTTATATTAAAACCCCTAGAACGCTAACCCCCTACCTAGAGCTACTCTCCCACTTAAAGGTGCTCTCCCACTTAGAGTTGCTCCGCCTTTACTCCCTCTACTCTAGGTAACCGGTAAGCCTTTATTATAAGAAGTTATAAATCTAATAAAGGTATATTCGGATAAAGAGAAGAAGTTTAGAGGAGAACTATATAATATACTTAGAGTAAAACTATAGGTCTTTTATAACTGTTATAATAAGGTTAGAATTTAACGCCACTAGTACTATTACGCTTTCTCTATTATATTAAAGGGACGGATAATAACATTCTATTATAACTATATTATGGGTAAAAACTATAACTTTAATATAATGCTTTAGCTTACTAGAGCCTACTTTAAGACTAATAAGAATTGCTAACTTTATATATCTAAATGGCGGGAGATTATATTCTAAAGAGTTATTACTTCTAACCTAATAAAGACTTATTTAGAGTGCCTTTAACTACTCTTTAATAAACTTTAGAAAATCTAATATGGCCTTTCTAAAACTTATTAAAATAAGAATAGCCTAAGGGACTAGGTTATTTTAGTATGCTATAGCATTCCTAAGTATAACTTAGCGCTATATAAACCTATAGATATATTTAAAGAAGTATATACTAAGCTACGCTCTACTATAGGTACTATAATATAAATATAAGAATCTTAACAGTTTTATACTAAAAACTTTACCTAACTAAGTATTCCTAACTAATATAATTATAACTAGACTAATTAAATATATAGTAGCCGTAGTAGGGAATATAAAAAAGGGTATAATTAATGTTAACTATAAGGTAATTATAGAGGTCCTTATAGAGGTTTATTTTAAAGTAATTATTAAAAAAAGTGCTATATTTATAAGAAGCTAAATTACTAGTTAACTAGACACTCCTTTAATAAGTAAAAAGAGGTATATAATAAGTTCCGTTAAAGTATAAAAAATATTAGAAATTATAAGATTACTATAGCCTACTTTTAAAGCTTCTTAGTTTAATATAAAGGTATAGAAGATCTTAAGGGTAAAGTTAATAAGGTTAAACAGCTCCTTATAGATATAGAAATTAAGGACTACTCCCCTAACTAATACTTTATTAAGTATAGTAAGGTAGATAGCATATAAACCGTCACTATTCTTAATAATTAATCTACGCTCCATTCTATTATAAAATTAAATATCTTTAATAAGCTAAAGGAGAGTTCTGCGTTTTCCTTTAATAATAAATACTTGGCGTATATCTTTTATAGTATTATACTGGATATAGGAGCCGTAGGAGTATCTATAGTAAGAGAACCTTAAGTTTAAGCTCTTTAGTAGCTTAATAGCTCTATTTAGATTAACTAATTAACGGTAGGCTAATATACAATTTACTTTAATAAAGGTACTATAATCTCTCTCGGCACAATTAGGGTCTAAACCCCCTTAGGATATATTACTTTCCATATTATTTCTATAAATACTCCGTTTCTATTTTATATTAAAGATATAAATAAGTTAGGCGTTAGGCTTAATAACCTTAAGAATATACTTATTTAGGAAGATAATTAGGTACCTGTTATGCGTAAATAGGGTTACCCCTAGTTACTTCTTTATTAACTAGAAAAGAGTATTACTTAAAGCTACTTAACTAAGTTGGAATTACGCTAACTATACTATTATTTTGGCCACTTATCCGTTCAGTAATGACTTAGGGTTTTTTAGCAAGTAGGCTATAAAGTTAAGGCTAAGGCAATTAAGCATCTTATAAAGTACTACTATTACTACTAAATAAACTAGAAGTCCTCTAGCCGATTTAAGTTTACCCTTAAGGATAACTACGACTTTAACTTCTATATTATTATTAATATTATATATCTTAGCGGTAAGCCAGTGCTCTAAGTTATTAACTTCTTAACCTTTTTCTAAGCCGCGCGTTTCTTAAAAGATATATTAGCTAAAAACGTATAGGATACCCTTTAGTTATACTAGATTAATATCTATTTAGGACCCCCTAATTAAATCGTCTATAATATAAAAAAGAACTTCTTATCTATAGAGTTCTAATAATAGATAAAGGTAATAACAATTAAGGTTAAGGAAGTCCCCATTAAGGTATATAATAGTATTAGAAAAGTAAAGCGATATTACATGCCATTACGCCACGTATATAAGATTATCTCTTTAAAACTAAAGGACGCTAGTAAAAAACTTACCTTATAAATAGCTGTTAAAGCTATTAACGATTCCGCTGGCCTAGATAGACTTATACCTATATTACTAGTCTTTAGCGCCTACCCATAAATAACTAATAATTCTCTACTATCTCCCTCCGTTATGCAACGAGCTAAGGCGATTTATAAGGCAATAAAGAAGGTATAACGCCTCTACGCTATACGCCAGGTTAATAATATACTAGAAATAAGAAATAGCCCAAATACCTTAACTATAATTAATCTGCTACTCCAGTTTAAGGTACGCGTATAGTATAAAAAAAAGGATAGTTAGGCCCATATTAACTTATTATAATTAATAGTTAAACTTATACTATTTAGATGCCTTACGGATATACTTAATTCCGTTTAACTATTATTAAGCCTTACTATAAAGATAACAATTCTGAGCCTTTATAGGATGCCCTAAAAGATACCCTAAAAGAGAACTATAATTAACGTGCTCTAAAAGGCGACTACAATCCCAATATAATTATAGTAGATACACCACAACTATAACACGGTAGAGGTCGCCCGAAGGAATTACGAAATCGCTAATATCTTATTAATTTTAAAGAACAATTTATTGCCGCTATTAAGAATAGAGTTAGAATATCCGCAAATACTTTTACTACCTCTATATGTATAAATATAGAATTTAACTCTAAAATAGCCCGTATTTTTAATAGCTACTCCTCTCTAATTATGTTTAGAAGAAATATAATTATAGTAATAAAAACTTAAATTAGTAATAGAATTACCTATATTATTATACTTTTACTCTATAATATCTTTATTACTAGAAATAAGTCCCTCTTTCTATATATTACTTATTTTAATATTTTAATTTAACTAAGTTATCCACTATACGAATATAAAAGCTTAATAGCTCTATTTATCGCGCTTAACTACTTCTGTTTATTTACCTCCTATGAAGCTAGAAGCCTATCTTATACGTCCTTAAACTACCTCTCTACTAGGGATATAAGATCCTCCTATATATAATTATCTAGTTTTTATAAGCTCTATAAGACCTACTAACGTTTTTATTTAATTATAGTCTTTTAGCCCTAATAACTAGTGCTTTTCTTTTAAGTTATAGTAGGTTTTCTATATAAATATAACGCCTAGTAGTAATAGAGGCACTCTAGGCTAAGGAAGGTTATTTTTAAGGAAGGGCTTAACTATAGTACCTCCTAAGTATTATAATAGCTTTAAGTAGTAGATATCTATATATCTATATAGTTTTATCTATATTAGCAGACTATTTAATAAGATATAATATATGCTTATAATTTTAATAATGCATTTTTTAACTTTAACGAAATTAATATTAGGACTAAGTATTAGCCGTATTATAAAATTTATACTATTTAAAAGCCCTAAGTCTTAAAAATATTATATTAACTTTTAGTAATAATAATGCGTTATATAAATTAATTAATTAGATATCCGTAATATCCGCTTAGTGGATTTTGCTTATAATTTTAATAAGACGCGCCAAATACTCTTAGGCGTTTACCTTAGCAAGCTTAGACCATAGAATTAATTAGCAGACATACGTATATCCGCAAGCAAATATCGCTAACCTTTTTTATCAAAAGTTAATTCTATAGTCTGAGGGACTTTTATAACGTATTTGGTAAACAAGTAGCTACTGCAAGTATATAGCTACCCCACCAAGCCACTAACGCCAAATATTGCAAATTAGTCAACCATAAATAGTTGTATTTAGTATAGCTATCTACTAACTACTTATTTAACGTCTAGGGCACGTACGAGCATTGTGTTCTGTTAATGCGCATATACTACACTTAGGTAATACTCGTTGCAGTCACTCGGCCGCTGCCTCTACCGTAGCCTCCTTATGCTTAGTTTAGGCAGCTTGTGCATAAGAGGCCCCTTCTGCTCCTAATAGAACACTCCCCCTAGCTATATACGTGCGCTACTATAACTTCTTCTTTTTCTAGCGCTGGTTCTCTATACATAGCTTCTTATTTTCGCTCGCAAGCAGTATAGCGCTTAATATTGCTATTTCGCATCCCTTAACAAGCTAGCTAAGGGCTTATTCTATTAGACTTGGTAGGCTATATATACACCATTTAAGATAGCGCTTTAGCAAGGCTATCTGCTATTATAGTTTAGCAATATTATAGGGCGTTTTAGCTATCTAAGATATATCTAATTACGGATAATGTTGTAGTAATGGCGTCTAATATTTAATATTTAGCTATACTAGTACGTAATTAGGGCTATATAGGACTAGGCTAGTAGCAGTAAATCCTGCCTATATATTATTCTAATATAGTACTACCTACCTAGCCTACCTATATAGTGGCAAGAATTTATACTTATTAATATAGTTAACACCCTAGGCCATAATTTGTTTAATAAGCCCTTTATATAATTACTTAAGGGCTAAAAAACAGCCTATATCTAGGGGCTGCAGTAGATATAATAAATGCGCTAGTATATAGAGGATAACGGTCTGGTAATCTAAGCAGAACTAATTAAATTCTAGTAATATATGGCTGTTGTGGCCATTTAGTACTAGTAGCTAATACGTGCTAACTATATAATTCTTTATATACTTATCCTATGCGCCGTTAAGGTGCTACGCAAATATAGCCCGTGCGCGAATATCAAAATATTAGCACGCGTCTCTACTAGAGTATCTCTTTGCAAAATACCGCTCTGCATACGAGGACCTTGCTAGAAAGAACATCTGGATTGTATTAGGTGACGACAAAGTCAATATATATCAATTTGGAGCCTTATTATCATGATATCGACATATAATTACTTAATTAAATCCACAGCTTTATTTTGCCAAGGCAAGCCTTAATCTAGACGATCTGGTTGGTTCACTTACTGTTACGGAACGAGGTTAGGAGGCTCTGTGAACGTCGTAGCATTAACTATAGTACACGACAGGATATTGCACGAAGGTGCAAAGAGGTGCGAAGGGACCAGCACTCTATATACTGTGGGGTGCCAAGGCTCGCTAAGGGCCACCAGGCCGGAATTCGTAACACTTACCATAGTACCTTTATTAACAGCGTATGGGATATAATAAAGATAGCTAGGTTAGGCCAATCTTATTTATTATTTAACCATTCTTACTAATACTAATTAACTAATTATATGGAATAAGGTTATACTAGGCAGCCTAGTATATTACTACCTTAAAGATAATAAGTAGTATAATTGTACTCCCTAACGCGCTAATGCACTTAATAATTATAACCCATTCTTAATTGCCTAGCTATACTATTCTAGACTAGCTAGTATAGTTAGTTCTAGTAACAACTTTTATAGTTCTAATAATACCTATTTAAAAGCCAGTTTTATTTAAATTCTAAATATCCTTATTAAGAATTCTATAATATATAATGGTGTCTTAAACATATTTAAACTAGGCCTAAATAAGTATAGTATTATCGTATTTAGCACGCTAGTGGTTATACTTATAATTCCATTTTAATTATAAGTCCTTATAGCGTTTAATAAAGTTATATACCTATTGCTTGCTAATAGGGTATAATCTAGAGTGCTAGGTAGCTAGGAGGATAGCTATCTACTACACAGTCGCGATTCTTAGTGGCATACCGCGTTAGTCCATTAACAAGATCTACTACTTAAGACTCTCTTCTTATACAGGTGTTAGGCGGCAATTTAGCGCAGCAGAACCGCGTTTTAGTGCAATGCTAGTAATATGGCGCCTAGCAGTCATTTGGGGTACATTATACGTTATTATAGTAAATTAAAGGGCTTAAAACTGGCCTTTCTTATAGGCATTAATAGCTAGATTAAGTCTCCCCTCTCAAAAAAGGGCTTCTTGCTGTTGTGGGGTGGTTATTGAGGTTATAGTTGTATAACGCGTCGCGTCTTTCGCGATTTTAGTGGGGTGGCCACATGCTTACAGTGGCCACTTGCTTGCCGAACACGTTAGACTTTATTAAGCGACGCGGCTTAATTTATATATAGAGTAGTCACCTTCTTTAACAAAATTATTAAAGCTACCTATAGTAGGGTTTAGGACTGTATATAGGCTTAAAATAATCGCAAGAACCAGCTCTATAATTGATCGACTTTTGGGCCTTATATATATGCCCATTATAACGTCCGTTACGACGTTCGTTACGGCGTCTGTTATAATATCTGTTGCCTAAATTTATATAGGGGTATAACGTAATAGCTACCCTAACGAGCTAGCTACCCAATTGAGCTACCCAAAATTACAATAATATTAGCTATCTTTAAAAATTAACAACTCTACTACCACTTAATACATAATTATAAAATTAAGTATTTAGGAATATAAGTTAATAATTTATAGGTTTAAAATATTAAAAACTTAATTATTTAACTTTTGGTTTATTTTATTTTTTAAATTTAAAGAATTTAATAGTAGCAGCATAACTTTAATAGAAATAATAATTATTATATTTAAAAGGGTATTTATATTAGTAGTATAAGTATATAAGTATTTCGGTTTAATTTTTTAAAATTATTTATTAAGTGGTGGTAGAGTTATTAATATATAAAGATAGCTAATTTTAGTGTAATTTTGGGTGGCTTAATTGGGTAGCTAGCTCGTTAGGGTGGCTATTACATTATATAATCTTTAATAAAGTTAATAAAGCCACCTATATAAGGTCTAAGGCTATATATAAGCTTAAAATAATTGCGTAAGCTTGGTCTATAAACTATTAATTTTTGGCTCTTATGCGTATACTTATTACGACATTATAACGTTATAGGTAATATTACAATCCTTAACAACGACTTTTTTTAAAAGAAAATAAGCACGGCTCTAGGGGGTTATAGGCTAATTTAGACCCAATATCTATAAAATATTAGGTCGTCTCTCTAATTAATAAACTTTTGGCAGTATTTTAAGCCGTTATAGTTAAGCGATTTAGCTGTAAGTATAGGGGGGATTATAAAAAAAGTCGGAGCTAGTAATAAACCCTATAAAAGTTCCTTAAACGTAATTTTAGTAGTTTTGTATAAATATAGTTAGTCAGCTTGCAGACTGATTAAAAATCCGCACTAACGGAATTACGTCTAAGCGTTAAGGTTACCTTAGCAAGCTTAGACTATAGAATTAATTAGCAGATATACGTATATCCGCAAGCGGATATCGCTAACCTTTTTTATTAAAAGGTTAATTCTATAGTTTAAGAGACTTTTTTTTAGCGTTTTTTAAGCGATCTGACTTTGTTTATATATAAAGCAGTTACCTTTTTTAACGAAATTAATCTACACCCCTATAGTAACTATTATCTTAGAAATACCGTTAAATTAATCTGCAGAAGTAGCTTTATAATTAATAAATATATCTTCCTTATTAGCCCCCGCAATATTAAGCAGAAAGCGCCGCTAAATAGATAATATATTAATAATTAAATTGCCTATTTCCACTATAAATACAATATTAGTTAATTAGCGGACCCTTATTTAAATATTAACTGGAGTATCCACTAAGCGGATATTAAAGGAAGAAAAGGTTAGAGTTATTCTAGAGCATTTATAGAAGTGTAAGGGATATTATTGCGGACACCTCGGGTTGCCCTCAGGACAACCCCCGGACGCCCCTCGGATGGTCGCCGGTCACGTGCCGGAGGCACGTGCCCGTAGTATATAGTCTCCACGATCCCAGA
>Ga0307515_10006544_pt1 | contig 23293 bp, 35 predicted proteins | sample 17_EM_MG_FD_194513 | JGI IMG/M metagenome (GOLD analysis project Ga0307515, IMG submission 194513) | Populus trichocarpa ectomycorrhiza microbial communities from riparian zone in the Pacific Northwest, United States - 17_EM | ecosystem: Host-associated > Plants > Roots > Unclassified | place... | reverse complement strand
GATTAATATTTGTAGCCATAATGCAATGGTGCGCTTAAAAAATCGTCGATTTTTGATGGGGTAAGGCCGTTGCCACGCAGACCTATAAAACCGGCCGGGTCCAAAACTGGAACCGTTGCTAACACTATTCTCATCCACCACCACCTGCTCCTTCTCATCTTCCTCCTCTTCATTGTTCTCATCTTCATCATCACCAACTCTTTCGATTTCCACATTGCTGTCTCAATCGACACCATCCGGTGCGTCCAGATCATCTTCCATGTGAAGATCCATATCTGAATCATGTTCTGAGTCATATTCGCTGTCCAACTGCTCCATAGAGTCGGTATCATCATCTGAGGAAATTGACCCTGCACTGGATGGTTCTGGTGCTGAATAAACCAGCTCTAGTTAGCCATCAGTGTCCGATTCTACCTCATACAACTCCTTCTGCAACTGTAAAGCAACGGCACAAGAGATATCATCTCCCCAAGAGTGTGTTGAACAATTCCTTTCCCTTGACCGATTCTCTTCTTCTTCCCCTTCCTCTTCCCTTCCCTCTTTCTGTCCTCAGTCGCCTTCACCTACCCCTTCCCATCCTTTGATCACTTCTCTTTCCCGGTCACTTTGTCACTACCCTGCTTGTCATACTCACCCTTGCAGTCATCATTGCAATTGCTATTGCCAGCATGGATCCACCCATGTCTCAGCGTTCCTGGAACCGCCCAGTTATCATCATCTACATCCTCATCGAATATAGCATCCGCATTCAATTGTCCAACGGCCAAGAAGTCGCCTGGCTTGTAGTGCCTGCAGCTTGGTGGCTGTATCTTTCCCCTGAAATCATCGCTACAGTACCAAGAGAACCGCTCACCAGCGCGTTCAACCTTCCCAAAGCTGGTTGTTGTTGTTGTTTAATCATACTGTATTGACTCTAATTAGAGTATGCCAGGACCCTGATATCCCCTGCGCCTCCGGGCGAGCCGGCCAGATGGCGGAGTTCCCCCCCCGCTACCCTTCATCCCCACTGACAAATGAAAGGTGAGAGAAAGACAAAAAGGACAAGAAAGAAAGAAACAAAGAAAGAAAGAAAGAAAGAGAGAGTAGTATAATCCCGTTGCCGCCAGCGCTGCCCCCGAGGCCCAAGCCCTGAGCCCGCTCTATACCGCTACTTTATTTGGGCGGAAACTTCCTGACCTCAGTGGCCGCCAAGAAGTCCATCACCGCCTGGTCGCCCTCCTCTATGGTAAAAAGCTCAGAGATCTGCACGTGCTGGCACCTGCCCGCTTTCCGGCCTGTTGCCTGTCCCACTGTCTTCCAGAGTGTCTTCTGCTGGTCTTTCCATCTGCTGCAGTGGCGGAAGAGGTGCTCCCTCGTCTGGGACACATTCCCTCCAAACCACCAGCATTTGTGGTCATCTCGGTGGCCGAACCGCTTCAGGTAGACTCCAGTGGTCGTGTGCCCGGACTTCAGTCGGTAGAACATGGCGGCCAGCGATTTTACGATTGTCATCGGGATAGGTCTCTTGGTCCTCACCTTGCCCTTGAGTCTGTAGCTGAAGTGCTTGCTGCACTTGTTGGCCTCTCACTCCGCCTTAGCTGCCGACCTTCTTTCGGAGATTCGTCTAGCCCTGTTCGAGGCCGAGGTGTATGGCTGCTCTATCACTGTGCTCCCGCTTCCGTCTCGGGCCAAGTTGGCCAGACGGTCTGGTTCTTTGTTTCCGGGGATGCCGGAGTGTCCCGGGACCCAATGGATCTTGGTTGCGATGCCGTAGGCGATGAGACTCCGCGCCCTTCTGTTGATCCGCCTCGCCAGTCGCAGCCCTAGGCCCGGCTGCAAGTGTGCCGCTCTCTGAATTGCGGCCTGTGAGTCGCTGAAGACTGCCACCATCTTTACTGGGTGCATCTGGAATGTCTCTCTCTTCTCGATCGCCATGTCAAGCGCGAGCCCCATCGCCCACAGTTCAGCGTATAAGACTACCATATGTCCGGTGCCCAGAAAGCTGCGGCGAGACCTCCATTCATTTCTGTGCTTACACACCATTGAGGCTCCCACTCTGCCATCGTTTGAGAGCGATCAATCTGTCCACCACATCCAGACCCATGCTCCGGTTTTGGCTTCTTTCTCTCTTGCCCAGTGCTCGGCGCCGCTTTTGGCTGCCGCTGTGTTGTCCAGTATGGTGGTCCTGACCGCTGGCTCTTCACCCGGGGCCGGCCAGTTCATGCCTTCGGTTGCCCGGCCATGCTCATGCTCTTTCCTGACTACTCTGCATATCGGCGCACCGGAGGAGGGGTTACTGTGTAGCTCCTTTAGCTTGCTGCTGCACGCGTTTTCTAGTCTCGCTGCGAATCGCGGTTGTCTGGAGACTAAGGTCACCGGCGCCGGTCTAAGCGCTGACTCTCTCATTACTGCACCTCGTGGGGTCTTGGGCAGCGCGCCCAGGATGGACCTGGCTTGTCGATTGAGGAGGAGTTGGAGGTCGTCTTGCCTGCCTACTTCCCTGGGGTCCCACCAGAGCTCGCTCCCATATAGTGCGACCGCTTGGACGCACACCACTTGGACAGCCCATACGCTCTCAGGAACAACGCTGTATGTCTTGGTAAGAGATCGGAGCCTGGCTTCTGCCGCCCTGGCTTTCTTCATGCATTGGTTATCGTGCTCCTTGAATGTTAGATGCGCGTCCATCCAGACGCCCAGCCAACGTGTCGCCTGTGCGTTGAATCGTGTGGACCCGCTTCCGACTCTTATCTTTGCTCCCAGCCTTGGCCGGAGGTGTTTCCAGTGGCCCCGTCTGCGCGTGAACAGCGCCGCCTCCGTCTTTGCCGTGTCGAACTGTAGCCCTAGTCTACTTGCCCACTCGATGCTCTTGGCTGCGCATCTCTCAAGTATCGAGACATCATGGTTGACATCACTTGCGGTCATCACCCATCCGAGGTCGTCTACAAAGGATAGCCCCTCCGCCTCTGATACATACTCTTCGACCCACTTGATTAGTCCTGCAGTGTAGATCGCGAAGAGGTTCAGTGACACAGGTGAGCCCTGCGGGACCCCTGCGTTCACTGGGTGTCTGTCCATGGTGTGGCCCTGGATTATTATCTCCACCGTTCCCTCCAAAAGACAGCTTTCCGTCCATCGTATAAGGTCTCCGTCCATTTCCCTGACCTTCATCAAGTTGGCTAGTCTTCTTTTTGCCAAAATTCGGGAAGGCTGCATTAATGTCCATGAGGAGCACGCCTGTTATGTGGCCGTTTGTCCATGCTGCGTGAGATCTGTCGACCATGATGGCCGCCGCATCAATGGTTGACCGTCTACTCCTGCTTCCGAATTGTCCGTCGCTCAGTAGCCCCATTCTTTCGGCCTCCTCTGACAGCAGCTCCATGGCTACTTTCTCGACCATGTTTCCCATGCAGCTAAGCAGCGATATAGAACGGTAGGCATTGACCTTTGTATAGTCGTCTTTGCCAGGCTTGCCAATCACCACCCCGCTAGCTCGCTTCCATACCGCTGGGAGTCTCCCCGTGCGAATTGCCGCCCTCGTCAGCCTCACGATCCTCTCTTTGTCCCTCTTCCAGAACAGCCGTATAGTGCCAAAAGACAGTTTGTCTGGTCGCGGTGCTTTCTTGACTGACTGGGAAAATAAGGCTCGCCCGACTACTTCCTCAGTGACCCGTGTGTGTGCGCTTCCCGCTGGAGGTAGTTCGTAGTGATGTTCGCTATCGTTCGGGGGAAAGGATTCGTGACTCAGCAACTCCTCCTTCTCTAATGATGTGTTTGCTTCCTTGTCATCTCTGTCTGTTAAGGCCTCCACGGTCATGCCCACTCGGGGGTTCGCATATCGCGCCCCTCTCCACACCCCGCCTCCCCTGAGGTTCTGGAGTTAGTCGCCCCACATCTTTCTCTTGGACTGCCGGATCGACTTCTTGAGCTCTGCCTTCGCCCAGGCAGCCTCCTCCGAGTTCCGTCTTTTCCTTCTCTCTCTCCCAACTGCCCTTCTTCTGTTTTTGATGTCGGCGCTCCACCACTTCTTTGAGCTGGCACAGATCTTGATTTTCTTCGCCGTGGCGTCGAGAACGCTGCTCATTGCTTCCTGACACCATGCGGCCTCCTGCTCCACCTCGTCCTCTGTGCACTCTGCATCTAGTTGAGCCCTCTCCTTCGCTAATTCCCTCCATAGCTTCTCCGCTGCTTCCGCGTCCTTCTCCGTCATCGCCGCTAAATTCCACCCTACTACCCTCTCGTGGTCCGCCTCCTCCTGCCTGTCTACTCCCACCTCCCATTCTATGACAACATGGTCGGATCCAGTGGCGTGATTATCAGCCAGTATGGTCCACTTTACTATTGGTCGATTTGCCAGCGTCAGGTCGATGACCGATTCGCTTTCCAGGTCCTCTATTGTCCAATGGTTGGTGGGCCTGCCGTGATGCCCAATCTCCAGTCCGTTCTCGTCAATCACACTGTCCCAAAAAACAGCATCCCGCTGCACTTCGCATCTTGGATCCCATTGTTTGCTCTGGGGGCTCAAGTCTCCTGCGAGGACAGTGCAGCCCTGCCGAATGACTCTCTGCCAGTTCAACTTGCGCGCCGGACTCTCTCTCTCTCCCGAACGCGCGTCTTTTTGATCGTAAATATTGATGATTGTCGTATTCTTTTCTCCTCGTCTCCTGACGTCGGTAGCGATAACATCGTCATTCGCCCCTCTGCTCAAATCCGTCCTCTCATCAACCACCAGGCCACTCCCCTTTCGTATCGCCGCGCAAACTCTTTTTTCTTTTCTCATGTCGTATGCCGAATGGCTGATCCCGATCTCTCCTCTTTCTCTCGGTGGCTCTTGCAAGCACACTACGTCCGCCCTGCGTTCGACTCCAGTCTGCAGCGACGCAATGGTCCACTCGTATGACCTTGCGCTGTGATGCTGGATCACTCCAATCATTGCTAGCCGGGGCTCCCGTTTCAATCTCACTTTAGGTATCAGTCGCGGTCCTGGTCACGGTCTCAGTCTCGGTCTTGGCCATCGTGACGTCTCTTGCCTCCCCCGCTGCCTCCTCTTCGTCCATATCCGCCATCTCTTCTTCATCTCCCCCTCCTTCCGCCACCCCCTGGGGCCTAGGGCCAAGCACTACTCTTTTCGAGCCCGTTGCCATGACCTGGGCTGCCCTCGCGGGCGCTCGTCCTGCTAGCCCTATTTGTCTGTTCTGCTGTGCCGCTTCGGTGGCTTCCCTCTTCTTCGCGCACCTGCTGCTGAATGCGATGTGACTTCCGTTGCACTTAGGGCACTTCTCCAGCGTGTGGCAGCAGAGCAATCCCTGCGTTGCAGTGCCTCCCACCACATTGCACACGTGGTCGCCAGTCCGGTGATGGCCTGAGCAGTTGACACATCTGGGCATGCTGCCGCACTTGTTCTCGATGTGGCCCCATCCACAGCAGAGCTCACACCTGCTGTCAGGCCCTTCGTTTGTGTACGTTTCGACTCGGTACCACACCCCCGCCGCTTTGATGCCTTTCTTCACTACGCTCTGTGTCACCTTGCTCCCCTTCACGACGAAAACATCCGACGACGCGGCAATTTCTACGTTCCGCCACCTCTCCCTGATGGTACGGGGATCGCCAGCCACCTTACTTGGGTGAGGCTCACTATACCCTCTTTCTCCGCTTCGAATTCTCCTCGCATCATCTGCAGACTTTCCGTGCCCTTCCCCATTTACCGTATCAGAGGGACTGCGTGGATCTTTAGCCTCTCCCAGGACTCATTCTCTTCGACGTCCACGACTCCTTTGTCGACCGTCCTCGCTGCGGTGATGATGATGTCGCGGTACTGCAGAGCCATCTCTGCTGTCGCATTCGGGTTCGTGATTGCAGTAATCCCGCCCATGGGATTCCTTTTGGCGTTCAAGATCGTAATGTGGGCCGGTGCCTTCTGGTGGAAGAGCGCTCTCCTGATCGCTGACGCGATTTCCTGGTCCATTATATTGGAGAGCGGTACACTCTCGTCTCTTCTTATTATCAGGCGTCACTCGGCCATACTTGATCCCGCCGTCGGGGTGAGGCCTGGGCCTGGGCCGACGCGTGCCCTCTGACTCTTGGCTCGGGGTGGGACGCTCTCCCACCGTCTAGCGGGTGTGGGTGTGGGCGCTGACTTTGGCTTGGGCACGGTCTGCGGTTTTGGATGCAGTTTGACCTGCAGTTTGGGCTTGGGCTTCGGTTGCTGCTGCTGCGGCGGCTGGCGCTCCTCTGGTCCCTCTTCCCTCGTCGTGTCTGCATGTTGGGAGGCCTCCTGCCCCCCACCGTCTGTCTTCGCAGTCGCTTCTCTTTCTCTCTCTCTCACCTCCTGGCCTTGTGCTACCCCTTTCATGGTCTTCGGGATCATGTTTGTGATGCCCGCCCCCCACACTTTGTCTTCCTCGTAGCAGGCGTCCCACTTCTGCTCTGTCTCTTGCATCCACGTGATCATTGCCAGCCGCTGTGGCTCCTCGCGGGCTGCCCATGCATCCACCAGGTTTGCGAGATGTCCAACTGTTCGGTGCAGTTGCGTCAGTTCCTGTTCCTGCTGTTTTATCTTCCTCTCCATGCAGCTCCTCCAGTCGCTGGGGGCCGCTGGGGCCTTGCTCCTCCTTCTCCGTTTTCCGTTCTCGTTCCTCTCCATCGGTTCAACTATGGTAGCGCCCGCAGTCTCGGCGGCGATCGATGTCGCCGCTGTCGCCATCTCCATCGCCACATCCATAGGCACGTCGCTCCTCCCATTCTCAGCTTCTCCCGCGTCCAGGTCACTCCTCCCGCTCACTCTGAATTCGGTCATCACTTCTGCGAGGCAAGCCTCTCAGTCCTCGTCATCGCTTGCTCGTTGGCCGACGCGTCGAGTTAGTCGCGTTTTCTGCCAAGCATTTATGAGAACCCACTCTGTTGTGTGGATTCCTGTGGGCCCCCTCCTCCTGTGGTCTCGCTGGTGCTGTGACGATCGCTCCGTGGTCAATTCGACGTCTAGAATCGATTGCCGCCGTCCGCTTTTTAATTGCTATCGTTGCTGTTGACTTATTGCGCTGTTTCTGTTTTGCCAAGACTTTGTTCCGTGCTCCGTTTGGGGTGTTTGTGTCGGTCAAAGCTGGTTGTGTGCGGATTGGAGAAATCGACTTGATCCCCAAAAGCATTGGGACAGTCCCACCTCTAATTATTCATTTGGTCCTTGGTTTTGTCATACATTTGCCCCATATATCAGCGGAAGGGTGCCCAGCACTCCCAAAACAGCGAGCACTGCCTGCTGCGGTGCGGCCACACCAGCCGGAATTGTGAAAAGTGGTGAGTCGTGTCAGGATGAAGAAAAATTAAATTATAAATGAGGTCCCAGGTAATCTCATCCTTGACACCACAAACATTATATATCTGTATTAGTCTATGGACTTGATTCGAGATGAATCCCATTATATGGTTCTGATTCAATCACAGGCGTTGATTTATAACTGATGTTGGCATTTTTGCCCTGGCCATTGCCATTGCCATTCCTTTGCTGCTGCCCTTTGGTGCCATCACTGTAAATTGGAAATTAATCTACATCCAAGGCATTGGCATTATCAGACAGTTCAATGTAGCGGAAGGAAGCCTACAAGGAATGTACCAAGATGCGTAAGATATCAGGTTTGTGGTGAAATGAGATTTGTTGTTTTGTGCAAGTCACGTGATATTGAGGTAGGTCAGGATGCGGGTGGTGTGTTAAACACGTGTGAAAAAGAGAATGGAGGTATAGGTGGGAAGAAGGGAGATATATACCCGAGTTCCTGCGATTTCTTGTTTCAACTTGTGACATATGATGATTTTGATTCCTATCCTGCGTTTTGTTGGTTAATGAACACAAAATGGTTTAAACATCATCTTGCACAAGAAGTAGGCACCTGATGAATGAGGAGCCTCAAGACAAGAATTTGTAGTCGCCGTGACGGAATCTCACGAAGCCAGGTGTTCCTTTTGCATCACATACCACTTTTACCACTCAGACCATTTGCATTGTAGTGCAATGTGAGGAGTTCTCACACAGTCTCGACTGTGGAACTATCCAACACAAATACAAACATGCCTAGCAGTGGAGACCGCACATAGAACTGCTGTCATAGGACAGGGAATACATCAATGTTCAATTTGCTATTCTTTGAACTGTGGCAAAGGAGCATTTCCACCGGGAGGCTGACGATCAACACAATCGATGATTTGAAGTATTGTGCCAAGCTCGAGTGAAATTCTACTATATTCGCGTCAACGAGGCATAAACACCCTCCCCGCGGTGTAAATGTAGCTACAGATGTTGCTGTAACAGTGAATAGGAATGCTGAGATCAATTGGAGTCGAATCTGATGGCAGTTAACCCAATAATTGTATTCTTTACAAGGGATCTTGTCCCTGAGTATTGTCAGGGTTTAGAGTCTAGCGCGGTCAACACTGCGCCTCCCTTTTTTGTCAAATCCATACGTAGTGGCTCAAATTGGAGACTACCTAACCTGCCTAGGCATATGCGTGCCGAGGAAATCATTATTACATTCCTAATGTTGATCATCTATATTGGACTATCGCTTCCCACTGCCCTCATCCTGACACATCTCCGGCCATACGAAACAGTAGAAGTCATGCTTGACGTCAGAATGAATAATAGCATGGACAATCGGAGAATTCACAATGTGACCCTGCTGAGAGAGGTGTTTCCATATCGGCTGGCGAGAGAGATTCCTCCCAAAGACGGAGTTCGGTATCCTGTACAATCCAATGCCAGAACTCCACCCCACCATCTACACTGAACAATGCTTGGGTGGTAGATATCACTCCACGGGAGAGGTCCGCCCTGTCCGTTATATAGCGACGGTTAATGATTCATCTGACCGCAACGCCATGTACAACCAGGTGTAACACACCAGCATCCAGCGGCACCTATCTGACAGACGCAATGAGTCGTGATGTAACCAGCACTGCATCCATCATAGCTAGCACATTTACTCCTCTCAGCGGTGTTGACATCTTGCCTACCCCGATCCCGTATGCAGAACCCTGCGCAATCATTACAAATCCACTGCAAATGTGAGCTATAGATGAGACTCACAGATGGGGGCAGTGGCAATTGCAAACAGAGTTGGTCCCTACACCTGCATCAATGGCCTCCAGCAGTCGCAGCATCGATAAATTTGATCACTCAGACCTGACTCGTCTTGTATTTTCAACTGCTTCATTCGTGGAGCTGAACATGTGTAACAGACGGCCGTGTATGAGTACATGCAACTTGGAGACGGTATGTTATGTTATGTGACGTGTTGCAACAAAATCAGGGGAAGCCCCACACTGGCACATAATAGAGACGTTCCAGAACACCGCTATATGGCAATACAACATTGTGTCCGCAGCAACTGCGTTAAGCACAAAGGAGATATTGAACCAGTTATGCTGAAGCCATGGCCCACGTTAGATATTACACACTCAAAGCAGAACTAGGTTCTAGCAGAAGTCGATAAGATTAAATCCTATCTTATTTAATCAGCATGGGGCAACACAGCAGAGCTTCACTCTCTCTACTGCATTAAATCCGATGCGGAGCATTTGAAATTCATAGATTCCCTTCTGGCAGACAATAAGTATCTTTCTCCGGTAACTGAGCATGTGGAAGGTGGTGTATGCGACCTCAATCCAACGCAGAGAGAGTCGAAAACTTCTAACAAATTGCCAGCATCCACTTTTCTTCCTGGCTGGAGGAATCCCACAGTCTATGTATATCAAAGTTTATCATTGGGGGAACAACGACAGTAGGAATGGTGATGGATTTTCTAATTCCATGATTGATGACATGGACGGTCATATTCCCAGGCCACTGATCATGATTACCTGTACTGCATTGTGCCATGCTCTCCTGGAGTGGCAAAAGAACAAAGGTGTTCATTCGAAAGCTTGCAAGACACAGCACAAAGCGGACAGTCCTGATCGCTTGAACTACTTCAAATACAATAATGATGGTTGTAAGAGCTCATCCAGCTGCTCGCCAACGGGTTGGATGTTGTAAACCTCCCCTGGTGTTGCACAAACATAGTGATTATTGATGAATACCTGGCACTCATTACCGGAGAGCTACCAACTGAGGGTGTATACAACATTCTCATTACAGTCAAGAATCAGATCCAAAAGCTGGAGAACCTCGATCCTGCCGTGGTTATCAGTGTGGAGCAAGCGTGTGTTGACAATGCTGTTCTTCATGACTATTTGTTCTCCGAATTGGCGTTTCAGGATCTTGAGATCTGTAGCACCGACCCAGAAACTCTGATAGACAACAGTTGAATGAATGACGAACTGCATTTCGGGATGCCAGGGGGCAGCGGGGAGATCAATGATAAAGGTGATGAAGGCAACAAGCGGAATGCAATCCCCACAGGCAGCCGGCGATGATGGGCCACGACTGACCTCGTGAGGATTAACCTGTGATCTTCCGATGTCGACGGGTATAAGTGTGAGAATGCGGATGACGCAGATGCAGATCAGGAGGAAGATGAATCGCAAGCTGATGACGGATCATGGCAAAATATGGAGGCCTGAGTGCAATGTCGGTTTCACCGATGAACCTGTAATGTCGATGGATATGATGGCTAGGATGGTGATGTTGTGAATGCGGATGAGCTGGAAGATGCATCCCAAGCAAAAGATACATCAACGCAGAATGTGGTGGAGTCAGGACATAGTACTAGAGAGTGAAAAGATTAGACAGTATGTATCGGACCTGTAAAATACCATAATGGCGACGCAAATGCCATGGCAAGCGATGTATCCGAAGCGAAGACTGAATTGCAGAGCTATACATCCATGGGAGAGAGTGCGGCATCTGATATATAGTGATAGTGAATAGGTAAAATGTGGCCCTTGGCCGCAGCAATGCACTCACATTGCCAGCGGTGGTGTCAACGGCTGCATCAGAACTCCAGTTGCTGCGAACAATATAACAGACATGTCTTTCCGATGGTGCGTATACCTCAATTCATTCCAGGCGCAAAGTAAAATCGGTATATATGCAACCTGACGCGTTACATCGGCGATGGGCTGCATGCATTTCTCCGTCGGTGGGTACGAGTTTCTGTCAGAGCAGTCCAGAATACCTGGGATTTTCTGATGGAAACTACAGTTGTTGCCTATGTTGGAAGGTTGACCTGAATCGTGTGAAAATCACTTCAGTATCTGAAATATATTCTACGGCTATTATTTACATGTTTTGAGATTGAGATTCTGGCTGTATAACATGTAGGCTTTGGCTGCCCTGCCACATCTCCAAAAAGTCATGGACCTTGGCCATTCTGTGCAACTTCCTTTCCAATGCCTCGTTCTTCAATTCGAAATCATTTCCAGTTTCCGCGTTATGTAATAATATACAATCACCAAACAATATTGAGTGATTGGCTGGAGTCAGCCGCCTAACTACGAATTCTTGCCCAATTATCACGCCAGTGGTTTTCAACTGGCTCCAGCCAATAAGTTCTCACCAAAGGGAAATACAGGCCTCCACTTCAACACCATGAGGTATAATACTGACTATGTCCCGAGTCAGATCAGAGAAAACGGCGTACCTTCGAGTGCGTTTGATTGTGCAGGCACCACCAGACTGTGGTATGCAGTAATGAAAATGTACTGCTAATCACCATCGGGTCGGAGTGGCCATCATTAACATTTGTTTTTACTTGCCCCCAGTTCTTCGGTAGGTCAGGCTGAGTATGCAAATGACTGCCATAAGGTAGTCAATTAGCATGCTGCACGATCGGTTTGTCCAGATGTAGTTTCTGCCACGCATTTAGCTGTTAAGTATGTGTCATCATCACGGGAAAATTATATCCATCACATGCTGATAGAGCAAATCTAGAAGCATTTGCCGAGGGGAAGAAGTTGCACGGCTCAACATATTTGGGTTTAACAATGGACATTAGCTGATGTTTGGAGCAACATTCATGCTCCGCCTGCTTCAGAAAGGCCTCCTGGTATTGGACAGTAAAAGACGGTTCGTCCCCACAATTGATTGTCATCACCTTGTCCCACTTCCGAAATGATCGTACCTTCCAGAAAGAATTAAAGATATGTTCTGAAATGAGATGCAGACAGCTCATAGTAGTGAACTCTGCATTAGGTTTGGACATCATCCTGCGGGCAACACTCACGGCGAAGTACATGGCTTGCAACCATTGTTTCAAGTTCATGGTCCAGGCTCACATCACGTCATCCATGTGATCGAACAAGCCGTTGTAGACAGTGATGACATGTTGCAGACTATCAGTATTGCGTGCTGACATCCGCAGGGTCCATTATCAGAATTGCCTCCAAATGTCCGTAACATACTTGACGAAGGTCCATCCATCCTGTTGTGTGATGAGTGCCCAGTATACGCTAAATGTTGGATTCATCAGAGACTCGCGGGTGAATTATCTGATTTTATAGGCTCGCTCAAGCAACTCCAGTGTCGAATTGCACTGTGATGTCACATTTCCAATACGTAGTAGTGCAATCCAGGCTATGGCTTTTTGAGCATTAATGAACTTGTTTCGACGACCAGGAGTCAGTGTAATCAATACAACAAGCATTCTGTGCTCTGGGAATGTCAGTTATCCGCAAAAAAAATTTCAGTCCAGGACCAATGGCTCCATCATAGTGGATGCGCTCCATCTGAGCCGTCAGAGACACCCCGGTGGCGCATTACTCCGCGCCCGGTGTCAATTCAACGCATTGCATTCCATATCGCCCTCTGATCACTGTTTCGGCATTTCTTCTCGTTTTGTCGGAATCCTATTATCAACGATCACTCTGGCATTGTGGCATACTGTGACTACACGTCGGAATGGGTTCATTGGGTACGCGCTTGCATCGGGATTGCAATGCGATGGGTGACGCTGCGAAACTCGCTCCTCGCGTTCCTTCTACTTGCGTGCAAAATGCAAATCTCTCTTTACCAATTATACGGGATTACAAGGCGATGGGTGACTCTGGGAATATGTCACCTCGCGTTCCTTCTACCTGCATGCAAAATGTGATTCTCTCTTTACTAATTATACACGTCATTCCACATCGCCAGATCTATGTGGCTATTGACAATCCATTGTTTGTTCCGTCCCTCTCCTGACATACTACTAGTAGCTATCTCTGGAATGACGTGCGCGCAGCTGACAAAATTTGCCACACCTAAATCTTGCAGGGCAACAGCTGCCAGTGCTTTGCTCCCATTTACAATTTTCGAGACGGGATCCAAGTTACCTGAGTTTTCAGGTATTGTGGTGAGAACCAGGGCTAACCAGTACTCAATGAAAGCTCCATCCTCGTATGGGAGTTTGATTTTGTATAGTGGTTGTAGTTGCCACGGAAGACGGCCAGTCAGCACGCCATAACACCTCCCCGGGCGTTGCTTTACCCCCACCCAGTCATTGCGTTGATCCCCTCCGTGCCAGCTCTGGCTTCCTGTGCATCGACACATCTGACATACCCCTTCACCATCTCAACCCTCAACTTGAAACTTCATACCATGGTGAATACAGAGCTCCATTGCGTGCAGTTGTTCATCCGATATATACGTCTTGTTATGACCCTTATGCTTGACAAACCTCCGCGTGCCGCTGTATACTGCCACGCGGTGAGTTGCGTCTTGTGTATTGTCGAGTAATGCTCTGAAGTCTTTAATCGTAGCGTCAGGATGCTTTCCATCTCTGGGTTTTTGGGGCCCCATGAATTCGGGCTTCACATATGACTGGGAGCCCAGGGAGGCAGACGGATCAGCACCGGAGGGGAGGATTTTGCAGGCGGCAGCGCAGTTCTCCTGACGCTGAGCGAGGGCTTGGAGATCGAGCTTTCTGAGATCGAAGTAGAGAATGCGACACTCAAAGGTGATTACTTGCGGCAGGTAGTTGAGATTGTGATTGGAGGCGTTCCCATCATCCTTGAGGTTCGTTTTATGTGCTTGTTCATCTCACTAGGGAGAATACTGTTGGAAGGATCCGTATCGACGAATCTGTTGGACCCAATGAGACATCAAGTGGATCTTCGGAAATTTGAAGTCGGCATCCAACTCCTGGGAAACATCTATCTCGTGGCTGATATAATCCCGCCAGGCGTTCATTTCGCGCTGCTTCTTGGACGGCGTGCAGGTTACAGCATTTGTATCCTCGTCTACCTCTCGCTTCTTCACAAGTCCCGTTCTCAGGGCATTGGCTTTGGCCATCACCTATTTACCGGCTCACACGAGTAAGAAAACATCTTTGAAGGTGTGAAAACGATGCAAGGCGTCCTCCATGTGGCTCAAAGTTGCATCATCGTGTGATTTATATCGAGCATACATGTGGAATTCTCACACTGCCTGTGTGCACTCAATTGCGCGATTGAACATCGGACGCTGAGTGGGCCTTCTGCCTTGTAGAGACTGGGTTACAACTCCAAGCAAGCACCGGCTCATTTCTTTCATCTCCTTACCATTCCATTGAGAAACTTCATCATGAGAGATATTTTTTGGTGTGAGGTCGCGGCAAACAGGCACGGATAATCAGATTCCATTGTACTTGTCAAGCCGTTCGTGTGTCTTCATGATGTGGACAATCCACTTCTGGAGGTAGTGAAGCATGCCGATCTGCATTGTATGGAGGAGGTCGGGCTTCGGGAGGTCGCTCGCGATACCGGGAATATGTCGAAACATGTTCAATCCTCGGTGGACATGGCACGACGAGAGTTCAGCATTGGCGTCCTTGGTGTTGGCATCGCTGAGCTTTCTATATAGGTTGTGAACCTGCCGGGGGTGTTGCTTGTTCGAAGGGATATAATCTCCAAGTTCGTTCTTTGGACACTCACACCGAGAAGCGACCTGCCGCTCAAGATGATGTAGGTCGCTATACTCAGGGCAATCTGCAAGCCATGCTGCTGAAACCTGTTTGCAACGCCTGAAGTTGCCATCAGCACAGAGAACGTTGTAATACCCGCTCTCGGCGCTGGGATTTAGTTTAAAGGTCAGAGGCTGGAGTACATGCCATAGTACTTCATTCAGCACCTCACCGTGTGTTTGCCACTGCACATCCAGCCGCTTCTGAGGAATTTTGCGGTTGTGCTTTGGAATTGGAAGGTGGGCGACCATTAAGACGGTGTGCGCCGCGGGCATCTGGTGGATCTTCGAAGATGAATTGCGAATTGTCATATATACAGGCCACACTTTCTTGTCAGTAGTAAAATTCGAGAGATGTGTTCCGTCGGACATGACGATCAAGGGAACCAGTTCATCGCGCAGTCTGAGCGTTACGTTAACTTCGATTAGCACATTATTATCCTCGAGTATCTCTGCTTACCTGTGTCTCCCACCACCAGTCCGCAGGGTGCATTTCCATATAGAGGCGTTTCGGTGGTGTATCACTGTTAAAGCAGTGCTGAGGGGCGTAAATGAGATGCTCGGCATAGGCTGGCTGCCACATCAACCATCTGATGCTTTTGATGATGTCTCGACTCCAGTATATGATAGGCCATTGGTGAGTGTCATTCCATCTCGAATCCTCGAGGGTTTGTAGTTCCCACTCCCCAAGAGCCTCATCATCTGGCATGCTAGCCACGAGCTTCTGGACGCCATCCCCGTTCTTGATGCTTTCGAAATGCAGAGCGGTGTCTGCTTCCTTCAGCACATTGTCATAGTATGTCTTCATACCCTTCATCTTGATCCGACATTGGATACAGTTGTACTCTTCACGCGTCGCCAATGGGTAGTAGGGGGTGTTCTGTCGGTTCGTCTCAACGCAACCCTGAGCGGGGCAGTCCCATGGCTCAGCAATGTAATCGCTCAGTGGAGCGACGGCAACGGGGTATGCTTCCGTCCATGGCAGAGAAGGTGGCAGTGGTTCAGACTCCGAGTCTGCAATGTTTTCAACGTGTTCGAGGTAGGGAAATGCGTCCAAGTCTTCGACTGAATCGTTGTTATGATTGAATTCACGACACTGAGCGGTTTCAACGCGTCATGGCGCTCTGCAAATAGTCAGATTCTTTGCAACTTGAAGGTGTTCAGGATGGTGTAATTTGAGATGTTTAAGTGGCCAGCTGTCTGAGGTGAACTTCTTGCGGCATGAAAATTCGGGGCAACGGATTGGGGTCTTCTCTGGCATTGTTGACGACACGGGAGGAGTGGAGTATTCACTGTAGACAGGGACGAAAGTTGCAGCTGGGCCTGAGCAGTCTGGTGTGGGTATAAGCTCACGATACTGGAGAGATTTATTGAGCCTCAACAACATCACGCCAGGAGTTGCAAAAACACTGCTTGCGCGATGTCCCATAATACTATGAATAAATACAAAATACACCCTGAGCAATCCAAAAACCTCACGCCACGTGTAATAATCAATGCCTGAGATCAATACATTAGAACCCAGCAAATGAAGAAGCCCACAACCCTAACCCAAATGAACAAAACACCTCCACGTGTGCCTTAATCAGTGCCTGATATGAATAGATTACAGCAAAGGAAACTCACAAGACAAGAACCCGACTCTAACCCAAATGCAACGCGAGTAGTGGTTCACTCCTCGCCTACCAAGGCATCCGGGCGCGCCTCAGGGAGAAGCACATCAGGGAGAGGGACATCAGGGATTGGGAAAACCGGGAGAGGCACAGCCGGGAGAGGGACATCCAGGAGAGGGACATCCGGGAGAGGGACATCGGGGAGACTGTCACCACCTGCCAATGTGCTGAGTAGCTGCTGCTCCACATCGACATTCGAGGTGGTTCCGGCTGCCTCAGCTTCTTGCAGAGTTGGCGCCGCTGGGCAAGGTTTTTGAGGCGTCACAACCCCCAAAAACTCCAGCCCACTGAGGGTATGAGTTTCCGGAGTTCGTGGTCATGGGGGAGGCTCCGGGGTTTGTGGCCATGAGGCAGGCGCCGGAGGTTGTGGCCGTGGGGTATGCTCGCGCATCTCCTGGCCTTGCGCCATCTCCTGGTCTTGCTCAGGTAGCACATTTGGCTCATTGTCTACCATGGTATCAGCATCGTCAGTCGATGTATTTACCATCTCTCCCTGGCCAATCGTCCGAGGTTCTTTGCCATCATCCTCATCCTTATCCTTCTTCTCATCTTCCTTCTCTGCATCTTCCTCCTCTGCAGCTTCCTCCTCATCATCGTAACCATCCCTTTCCATAACCACATCGCCGTCTAAATCAATGCCGTCCGGTGCGTCCCCATCATCTCTGATGTGCTTATCGATATCAGGGTCATGTTCTCAGTCATATTCACCGTTCGACCGGTCGGTAAAGTCGGTATCATCATCTGAGGAAATTGACACGGCGGGCGATGCTTCCTCCCCTGAATATACCCACTCTAGTTAGACCTCCGTGCCCAAGTCTGCCTCATACCTTTCCTTCTGCAACTGCAAAGCAATGGCACGAGAGATATCATCTCCCTCTCCGGTTTGTTCCACATTACCTGTTCTTTTACCGTGTCCCTCCCCCGTCCCCTTCCGTTTCCCCATCCCATCCATTGTTCCCTTTGCTTTCCCGGTCCCTTTCTCACCTCCCTGCATGTCCTCCCCACCCTCGCCATTGTCATTGTCATTGCCAACGCCAGGACTGCTCATTCCACCGCTGGCCATCAGGGATCCACCCAGTTCTCATCATCATCACCATCGTCGATTATCTCATCGCAATTTAGTGGTCTAACGGCCAGGAAGTCGCCTGGCTTGTACTGCTGGCAGCTTGGTGGCTGAATCTTTGCCTTGAGTACATCGCTACCGTACCAAGAGAAACGCTCTCTGGTGCGTTTCACCTTCCCCGAGCTGGTTGTCTGCGGCTTGGAGCGATCGACTTGATCCCCGAAGGCATGGGGGTTTTCCCACCTCCAATTGTGTAATTGGTCGCGGGTTTTGTGAATCATTTGCCCCATTTATGAGCGGAAGGCAGCCCACCACTCCCGAAAAGGCGAACTCCTGCTCCTGTGGTGCGGCCACATCAGCTGGAATTGTGAAAAGTGGCGAGTCATGACTTGATCAAGAAAGATTAAATCGTACAAGAGGTCGCATGCCCCCACGTCCTTAACGGCGCAATCATTGTATATCCGTATGAGTCCACGGATATGTTCTGAGATGAATCCCGTCATACGGTCCCGATCCAACGACAACTGTCGATTTATAACCGATGTCGGCATCTTTGCCCTAGCCTTCCCCTCTCCTTTGATCATACCATTTGATGCCATCGCTGTGAGTTGACAATGAATCTACATCCGAAACGTTAGCAATATGATACAGTTGCATGTAGCCGAAGGAAGCCATGAGGGACAGTACAAAGTTGTGTAGGTTATTGGGTGTGTTTTGGATCGAGAGGAGTTGTTTTGTGGAAGTCATGAGAAGTCGAGATCAGGATGCTGTCGGTGTGTATATCATGGGAGGAACAGAGAATTGAGGTGTAGGATGGAAGAAAGGATATATATACTCGAGTTCCAGCGATTTCTTAGTTCATGGTTCAACTTGTGAGTTTTGTTGGTTAAGGAACACAAAACGGCGCAGCCTTCATCCTGCCGCACCACCAGGCACCTTATGAACAACAAGCCTCAAGACGAGATTTACTACTTGCAGTGAGGACAGTTTGCAACACAGGGTGTTGCGTTTGCATAACACATCATTTTCACCGCTCAGACCTCGTGCAGCTTAGATCAAACTGAGTAGTCCTCAGCTTGTCCCAACTGTGCAACCATCCAACACTGCTACCAACGCCTAGCAGTTGAGAACGCACATGCAACTGATGTCATAGGATAGAGAATATGTGATTGTTCGCTTTGTAATGCTTTTAGCTCTGCAAAACAAGGATTTCCACCGGGAAGCTGAAGATATACACAATGGATGGTTCGAAGTATTGTGCCAAGAACAAGTGCAATACGATGAAAATTGCACCAAGATGGCATAAACACCCAACAAGCGGTGCAAATAGACCTTCAGACGTTGCTGTAACAGTGAATATCAATGCTCAGTTCAATCTCAGTTTAATCTGATGGCAGTTAACCCCATAATGAAATGCTTCTGAAGGGATCTCGTCCCCGAGTATTGTCAGGGTTTAGAGTTTAGCTTGGTCTACACTGCGCCTCTCTTTTTTGTCGAATCCGTCCATGGTCGCTCCAATAGGAGTCTACCTCACCTGCCATCACATATGCATGCAGATGATATTATTCCTACCTTCTTAACGTCGAACATCTATATCGGAATATGCCTTCCCAAATCGCCCACCCTGACACGACTCCGGTCGTACGAAATGTTCGAAGTCTTGCAAATTGTCAGAATCAAGCAAAGCGTGGGCATTCAGGGAATTCTCAACTTCCGCCTCCTGAGAGACGCGTTTCCGTACCAGCTGTTGAGAGGAATTCCTCTCAAGGAGGGAGTTCCGTATGCTCTATAATCCAACGTCAGAACTCTACCCCCTCATCTTCGCTGAACAGTTCTCACGTTGCAGATATCACACAACGCGTGATTTCCACCCAGTCCGCTACACTCAGAGAGTCAATAATTACTCCCACCGCCACGCCGGGTACAAGCAGTCGTAACACACCAGCTCCCAGCGGAACCACACAGACAGACTCAACGCGTCGTGTTGTATCCAGCCCAGCATCCGGAATTGCTAGCACTCCCACTCGTCGCAGCGGTCTTGAAAACCTGCCTACCGTGATCCGGAATCCAGAAGCCCGCGCGATCATTACAAATCTACTGCAAACGCGAGCTACCGAAGAGAATCAGAGACAGAGGTAGTGGTAATTGCAATCGCAGGCAGTGTCTACACCTCGATCAACGGTCTCCAGGAGTCACCCCATCCATCCATTTGGTCACTCCAACATGACGCGTCTTGTATTTGCAAAGGGCAGTCTCCTGGAGCTCTACATGTGGAACCGATGGCCGTTCATGAGTGCAAGCGACTTGGAGACAGTAAGTTATGCAACGCGACGGGTTGCGAAAGCATTAGCAGAAGCCCCATACTTGCAGATAATAGAGACGTACTGTAACACAACTATGCAGCAACACAACATCTGGTCCATAGCATTCGAGGCACGCACAAAGGAGATCTTAAAAGAGGTATGTGTAATTAATGGCCCACGGTCGATACTACACGCTCAAACCGGTACTAGGTTCATGCACAAGTGTATAAGGTTAAATCCCATTTTATTCAATCAGTAAGGGAGAACATTGCAGAGCTTTATGAGCTCCACCGCTTTGAATCCGCCACAGAGCGTTTGGAATTCATTGATTCCCTTTTGGCAGGCAATAAGTATCTTTTTCCGGTAGCAGAGCGTGTGGAAGGTGACGTACGTGGTTCAAATCCAACGCAGAGAGAGTCGAAGGCTCATAGAGAATTGCGAGCTTCCGCTGTACTTGCTGTTGGACGTAATCCCACGGATTATAGACATCAAATTTTATCATCGGACAAATAACCGCGGTAAGTACCCTGATGGATTGTATATTTCCATCATCAACGACAAGGACAGACATATACCCTCGCCACGGAACATGTTTACATACACCCTGTTGTGCCATTCTCCCCTGGAGTGGCAAAAGAACAACGGTGTACATCCGAAAGCTTACTGACCTGATCACTCGAACTACTTCAACCAAAAGAATGACGGCCGCAAGATCGCATCCTGCTGCGCTGAAATGGGTCGCAAGTTGTTAACCTCGGCTGGAGTTGCAGACACGTATACGTTCTTGATGAATCCATGGAACACACTACCGGAGAGCTATCAACAGAGCGTGTATAACAACAATCTTGTTACAGTCAAGCGTCAAATCCAACAGGCGGAGAACCCAACGCCAGCCGTGGTGATCAGCGTGGAAGGAGCGTGTGTTGACAATGCTATTCATCTTGATTTTATGGCCTCCGAAGGGGCGCTTGAGGAGCCTGAGATCGGAAGTACTGACCCAAACATTCCGATAGGCAATCATTGCACGGATGACGAACTTCATTTCGGGATGGCAGGGTGCAGCGGGGATTACGATGATGAAGGTGATGAAAGCGACAATCGCTATGCCATCCCCACCGCGAGCCGGCGACGACGGCCCACGACTCAACTCGAGAGGTTTGCCCTCACAACCAGTGATGTCGATGGGTATGTGGGCGAGGATGGCGAGGATTCGGATGCGGATGTGGATGAGGAGGAGGAAGAATCATCGCAAGTCGATGATGGATCAACGCAGAATGTGGAGAACTGACCTGGGACCCAGTGATGTCGATGAGTATGAGGGGGAGGATGGCGATGATACAGATGCGGATGAGGAGGAAGAAGCATTGCAAGCCGATGATGTATCAATGCAGAATGTGGAGGACTGACCTGGGACCCAGTGATGTCGACGGGTATGAGGGGGATGATCGTGATGATACGGACACGGATAAGGAGGAAGAAGCAGGGCAAGCTGATGATGGATCAACGCAGAATGTGGAGGACTGAGGGCATAGTACTAGAGAGTGTGATGATTAGACTGTATATTTCAGACCTGTAAAATACAATAATGGCGAAGCAAATGCAACGGCAAGCGAGGTATCCACAGCGAAGACTGAATTGCATTATGTGACAAAATCTCAAAGCTGAACATAGATGGGGTGAGTGCAGCATCCGATATATAGAAATAGCGGCGAGGTAAAATGTGGCTACCGGCCGAAGAGAGGCATAAACATCGCCAGGGGTTGTGTGAACGGCTGCAGCATAACTGCAGCCCCTGCGAAGAGTGTAACACACGTGTCGTTCTGATGGTGCGTATACCTGGCACATAGTAATGGAGGTGAGAATGCAACGTAACCCGTTGCCTGGGCGACTGGAGCATTCAAATCTCTGTCAGAGGGTGCGATGTTCCGTGAGAGCCGTCAGAGCCATACGGAACTCCCAGGTGTTTCAGACTGAAACTAGGGTTGTTGCTGATGATTTCATGTCATTAACAATGTCTTGAAATAAGTACTTTCTGCATTATCTTTGCTAAACCCAGCCGCATCGCCAACCCCTTGCTGATTCAGCCATTGCCCTATTTTCACAGTCTTTGACTTGTCCTAATGTCTGTGCTATCATTCTCTCCAAATTGCTGATCGCTGTCTCGGGCTTCGCAAGATTAGGTGTGGCTTTTGAGTCTGAAACTGCTCACGAATACACCCAAATCCAGGTGAATGACTTACACCATGCATGGTATGTGTTCTCTCATTGCAGGCTAGAGAATACTGTAGCCATCAATGGTTGCTTTCAGTCCCTGAGTCATCAACTAATTTGAAGAAGCATTGTCTGTTGCATTTCCTAGTAAATGACTGTTGGTGAGCACAAAATGAGCTAGAGAGTCCTTCAAACGTATGGAAAGTCTTGCTGCAGCATCTTGACTCTTGACCTAGTAATCTGAATTGGCATTCATTTGGGGAAGAGAACAGGCAATCTATCTTATTGAATTCGAGTTTGACTTCTTCCAATGCCCCATTGCGATCCATATAGTATGCTATGACTGATCTTATCGCCAATTTGTTTGTTGATATCCACATATCTCAAGCAAAGGTATGTTAATTTCTTGACGGCAATAGGTTCTTAATTGCTTCCACTCTCAGTGAGCATTGCCGCAGGCAAAGGTTGTTAAGTGTGCTGACGGATGAATGGGCAAGCTCACTGTGTAATGCATTATCTGACTGTCCTAGCGTGATATTTGAGATAGCATTCCAAGGAATGCGAGCTGACACCAATGCTAACATAAGGTAGCAATTCCAGGTATCATGGTAGGTATCAGCAGTCAGGAAGTCCATTACGGGCAGTTTAGAGCGTGATATCTATCAAGGAAGTCAATAGATGTATGCCCAAAGTGGCCAATAGAAATTTCATTTGTGATCTTAAAATTGTAATTCCACAACTGCCTTGTCTCATCAATATTGTCAATACTGTTGAGTCAAAGCTTGTACTTGGCAATTCTGCAACTACGGACTCTGTTACTTCATTAGACTTTGCATTGTGTAATTTTGTGAGCAGGTGTTTCCCCATGGAGCTGGTCCCATGCTATGATGGATGTTGAAGAACTTTATGACAAATGATACCCATGATGCCAGGGCTGCTGGTTTCCTCAATTCCACGGTGCAACTAGAAGGGACATGACAAAAAACGACAAAAGTCTTGGCGAAACAGAAACAGCGCGATAAGTCGACAGCAACGATAGCAATTGAAAAACGGACGGCGGCAATCGATTCTAGACGTCGAATTGACCCCGGAGCGAGCGTCCCAGCACCAGCGAGACCGCAGGAGGAGGGCGCGCACAGGAATCCACACAACGGAGTGGGTTCGCGTAAAGGCTTGGCAGAAAACGCGACTGGCGCGACGCGTCGGCCAACGAGCAAGCGAC
>Ga0307515_10006543_pt1 | contig 23294 bp, 11 predicted proteins | sample 17_EM_MG_FD_194513 | JGI IMG/M metagenome (GOLD analysis project Ga0307515, IMG submission 194513) | Populus trichocarpa ectomycorrhiza microbial communities from riparian zone in the Pacific Northwest, United States - 17_EM | ecosystem: Host-associated > Plants > Roots > Unclassified | place... | reverse complement strand
TTTTTTAAGGCACAAAATATTAGCTTCTCTCCCGTTCGAACCAGCAACCTCCACGCGTTCACGTTCAAGCTACAACATGTATCTGGTAATAAATCGATTAAACAAATATCTCAACCAATTTTCTCTTATACTCGAATTATTTTGCTTCAACGGAGATTCGAACACTCGACCTTTACGGTCACTCAATTAATAAATAAAATAAATCGGGTTGTGACTTGTGATGAGCTTGTCACTTTGAAACTTATAAGTTATATCAAAATACTAGTTATATACATAGTTATTAAACCTGACTAGTGCAACGGGTCGATCCTGGATCTGGTTGATCTGGTAACTAGACCAGTGTGAATATGACAAAAGACTAAGATGAACAAAAACTCGGCAAAACCTGGTTGACCTGTTGGGTTGACCAGCGACCCAGTAAAAACCCAGATGCGACTCTTTTTTTTTCAAATGTGTTTTTTTCCTAACTAGAAACCTTTTCTTTTTATATTTTTTAGTTGGTTATTAACCCATTTCAAAGTTCACTATATAAATATAAATACTAGAAGCATGTTTTATTTTTTCAATGCGGGATTTGAAACTCTTTAGTATATATATTCTATATTTACAAGAAAAAAATTATTCTTTCAATGTGGGATTTGAAGCCCTTTAATATATATACTCTATGTTCACAAGAAAAAAGTTATATTTTTTCAATGTGGGATAAAAAAACGTTTTTGGTTTAAATACTTTAACTTAAAATGATAACATACTAACATAGCATCTTTTCAATATGAGATAAAAAAACCTTTCGAAATAATCTTTTAAACTTCATTATTTATAACATGTATAGCCTACATTCACATGGATTGTTTCTTAATTTTTTCATATGAAATATTAAAATTTCAAATATATTTTTTTAATTTTTTCCAGGTTGACCCCGGTCAACCCTTGTAACCCGGGACCCGGCTCCTTGGCCTGGTCAACCCCTAAGTCGGGTCTGATAACTATGGTTATATATCCGCATGCTGTAGTTTTAAAATTTTATTTTATTGAGTTTTTTTAATAATTAAAATAGATATTTATACAAAAAAACTATGATTTAATTTATTTTAAAATATATTTTTTTATTAAACAAAAAACCCGAAAAGCTAAAGAATCAGGTTTTATAGATGTGAAATACAATGAAAACTTGTCCGAAGATACCAACACTATTTGAATAAGAATCCCCACCCTACGAATATCAATTTATGAACGAAAAGTATAAAGAAGAACAACACAAAGTCAATTATATTTTGATAAGTTTGATTGTTCTTTGTTTAACCAAAGAGAAAAGAGTTGCATTATGTAAAACACAAGTTTATAAACATCATGGCTAAAAGCTTAAAACCTAAGTACAATTTAAATAACCCTGTTTATAATAGATGAGAAACATCCTATACAAGTCTGAAAAAATAATAATAAAAGAGTTATATATAAAATAGAAAAAAAAAATCCTAAATTAACTAGGAAACTAATATAAATCCTGCATAGTAGCTTCCAAGTCTTATCACTCGACCTTTTCAATGTTAGAAACATGATATAAAACAAGATCTTAGAAAATATCTAGTAAAAATTTAGCCTGATCCAACAGTTGAATAAAAAATTATGTTTGTTAGCGTAAAACTGTGCAATAGAAAAAATCAGCCCAATAATCCTCGTAAGAAAAGGGTTTTGGAATGTTAAAGGAATCCTTGCCACTTGAAAACTATATTGTTGCCCATTAAAGATCCTTGTACAACTAAAAAAAAGCCCTAAAATAGGAAGTCCACAAGTAAAAAAAAAACAAATAACAAAATTAATATTGCATCTTCTAACATGTATCATAATGCCTTGTAGAACTTCGATTAACTTGAAATTTTAACCCACAATAAAAAAAACATATCTGAAAACTCCTAGTTAAAATTTAGCTCGATCTAATTGTTGAATTGAATGTGATGCTCGATAGCGTAAATCTGGACAATATACAATTTTTCGTCAAAATCCAAATGTGACCTTATTTGGATCATATCAAGATGATTCGTCCTCAAATCACCAATAGGTATACTGGATAACTTTTTAGCTTCTTGTTGAAGTCTTTGGAGTTGTTTTCTTACTTGTACTTGCCTTCAATAACATTGTATAAAAGTAGTAGCTGATAATAATTTTATATATGCACGCCTTACTAACCACTTCCATACATATTTTTGCATGGTAACCACGACCTCACATTGTTGTATTACTATTTCAGCTTCACTTTTCTTTTTCAATTTCAATTGGTCTTCATAAACCTCTTTAGATGATAATAAAGCAGGGTTTTATGTCCTTCCATCCTTCTCAATAGAATACTTATTTTTTAAATTCATCATACATGACCTTCCTATCAAATTGCCAAGGTCTCCCCAACAATATGTGACTTGCATGCATTGGAACCATGTCATACAAAATCTCATCAACATGTTTTCCAATTGAAAACGAAACCAAGACCTGCTTAGTTACTTTCACCTCACCACAATCATTCAATAATTGCAACTTATAAGGTATATTATGCTTAATCGTATGCAAGTTTAGTTTATTAACAAGGATAGTACTACATTAGCACAACTTTCATGATTTATAATCAAACTACACACCTTATTTTATACATGGAAACGCGTATGGAAGATGTTCTTGTTCTGGTCGAAACTAACATTCTTTTAGCTTGATTCTGCCTAAATCGATCTCTATTTCCCATAGATGAAAAGTCATAGTCATCATCATCTATATTTGTATTTTCATCTACAAAATCAACAAAGTCAATTTTAATTTTTTTACATCCCTCCAGATAGGGGATCCTCACTTATCAACCCCCATTCTCAATCCATTAGTTCCACTATTTTTTTGTCTCATCGAAGCCATCTCATCTTTCAGATCCATCGTGACATTAATCAAAAGCTCAAGTTGTTAGGTGAAAGCTTGCACCTGAAATGTGTTATCCATTTTCACTGTCATGGATTCATGATTTTCAAACGTCTTTGAATTTGTAAAAAATGATTACTAGCAATAAAAATATACCCTCACAACTCTCATGTTTAACACAATTCAAGACTTTTCACTCAATTGTTCTCACTACGCCTTTTACCTCTCGACTCACTTTTTTTAGGTTCTTTCAAAACTGGAAATCAATGATCCAAAATCAATGGCTATCGTAACGAAATCCAAATATATATAAAGTGACTCAAGAATAAATACGATACTAAAAACAAATAAAACAAAACTATGATTATGATTTCGCGAGTAGCAAAGCGAATTCGTATGAAATATGGACAATAAAAAAACTCAAAGTAAAAATGAATGAAAAACCTTATTTGACTTCTAAATAACCCATATATAATAGAAATAAACTCAATTGTTAAAAAAAAAACAGCAACAAACATGTTTTTATAACTTGACGTAAATTTGACTCGTTACGCAATTCTAAGCATCAAAATTGAAACCTAGACCAAACAATATCAGAATAACCTCAAATTTAAAATGCGGTACCCTTATACTCAATACATAATAAATATCAATTTATAGGTCATTATCGTATGCCGAGGTATTAAAAACCTGTGTATGATCAGTTTGTGGTCGAATTTAACTCAGAATTGAAACCCCAATCAAACGATATCAAAAGAATCCTAAATTTAATATATAGTGTGATTTCACCATAAATAACTATTACATCAGTTTTAAAGTGATTTTAAGATGGTTTGATTCGGTTTCTCTATTGATTGTGGTTTTTTTTTTTTTTTACTTTTTATGTTACTGATATGTTTAGGAACAGTAACAAAACAAAACAACACTTTTTTTCTAGTACTAAGATGCTAAAAATACAAAGAGAATAAGACTAGAAAAACACAACTAAACTTATGGAATACAAATAAAACAAAATTTTCAAAAAGATATGACCCGATTTTAGATTTTAGCTCTAATACCAATTGATGCAAACCTTGTGATCACGTGGTCACATCACCTACAAGCAAGAAAGACAAATCCTGGAAAGCTAAAGAATCAGGTTTGATAGAAGTATGACACAATGAAAACTTGTCTAAAGGCACTAATACCATTGGAATAAGAACCTCCACCTAAAGAATATCAATTCATGAATGAGAAGTATAAGGAAGAACACTACAAAGTCAGTTATACTTTGATAAGTTTGATTGTTCTTTGTTTAACCAAAAAGAAAAGTGTTGCATCAAGTAAAACACAAGTTTATTCAAGATATCATGGCGGAAAGATTAAAACCTAAGGACAATCTAAATTACCCTATTTATAATAGGTGAAAAACATCATGAACAATTCTGAAAAAATAATGATAAGAGTTATAAATAAAATAGAAAAAAGAATCCTAAATCAACTATAAAATTAAAATGAATCCTGCATGGTAGCTTTTAGACCTTATCGCAAGACCTTCCCGATGTTGGATTGATTTGAAATTTTAACATAATATAAAACAGGAGGTTTGGGAAATGTCTGGTAAAATTTCAGCTTGATTCAATAGGTTGAATAAAAAATTATGCTTGTTAGCATAAAACTGCACTATAGAAAAAATCAACCCTAGAATCCTTGTAAGAAAAGGATTTTAGAACATTAAAGGAATCTTTATCACATTTGGAAAATTATATTGCTGCTGCCCATTAAAGATTCTTGTAGAACTAGAAAAAGCATAAAATTAGTTGCTGGGTATCCTTTTATTATTAGGAAAAGAATCATCTTCAAATAGAAAGTCTACAAGTCAAAAGGTAACCAATAACAAAATCCATATTACATCTTTTGACCTATATTGCGATGCCTTGTAAAATTCTAATTGACTTGAAATTTAAACTCAAAATGGAAAAATATATCTGAAAACTCTTGGTTAAATTTCATCTCGATCCAAAGATAGAGTTGAAAGTTATGCTCGATAGCGTAAAACTGGACATCATAAAATTTTACACCAAAATCTAAATCTAACCTTGCTAGAATCGTATCACCACCGCCACGCACCAGCCCAACAGGAAGATCTTAGTGCACTGCTTTCAACACCACCGCAGAAGCAGTCGTTTAACTGTAAAAAGACACCGCATGTGCCATAAAAATAAGGCAAACGCCTCCCACATTAGCTAACCTATTTTCTCTACCTGTTTTTACCTTAGTCCCCATATTTGTTTAAGTTTTAATTTTGATCCTTTTATACTTAATTGTTCTATATTAGCTGGGTTTTGTTTTATTTTGCAAACCTAAACATCAACTGAGCCCCAAACATTTCCCTCAATTGCAAAATCCTTATATCAAGACATCCAAAATAAATTACCAAGTAAAATCCAAATTAAAACCAATATGAATGAATCAAATTGAAAAAAGTTTGAGGGACAGAAAAAAAAAGAACATGAACTTTTATTTTGACTGTGCACATCAATCTCTAATTTTAGCAAAGAAAAAAAAATAAAAATTTCTTTAATCTTCAAATTAAACCCCTAGGACTCTAATTATTTGAAATCAATAAAATTAAATTTTATTTCACCAAACCAAGCATTTACTGAAAGATAAAATATTTCTTCGACACATCAAAATCCTTATACGCAGGCATGAAAAACAAATAACCAAAACCAATAGTAAATCAAAGCAATGTAATCAAATATGAAGAAAAAATACATTGGAGGATCAAAACATAAAAAATCATGGGGACTAAAAAAACACCCGTTTCACAATTCTGAGAATTGACAGTTGGTTATGGTCATAAAGTTTAAATAAAAAGGAAATTTTGACAAGAGTTTTTAAACATGAAAAAGAAAAGAATTAACAATTTATAATTAGTTGATATGATGTAAGACATGAGAAACGACCGCGAGATTGAATGTTTTCGAAGCTGGTTCGACTTATAAGCAAACACCTAATCATGATTCAAGATTTAAGTAAATTACAAGTAATAGCTAATTAGACTTTTGTCCACTCATTGACCAGCCCTCAAAAGAATCCTGGTCGTTAAACAAAATGCCTACGATAGTCAATAGGCACCAAAACCAAATTTAATCAGAGGGGAATCACACAAATAATTGACGCCAAATGTTTAGTGTTAGAATGGAAGAATGATTGAGTCATTCAAATTTTGCCCTAACATGATTTTCACAGGTTTAACAGTCTCTTAACTCTATCAATAAATGTGCATAAAGGTAACTCTTCCTCCATTTTGGTCTCGAGGTTCTTTTTTTTTTAGATTAACGTGAGTGTTCGAGTTAGTTTGCGTACACTTCGACTAATCTCATGAGTTTTGAAGTTAACGACCATATAAACTTTCAGGAGTCCAGAGAGAACTTAAACTCGTAATCATTGGAAAGTAAACTCAATGCTTGACCAGTTACACTACCCTCAGGATTGGTCTCGACGTTCTTTATTTTTACTATCCCTATCTCGAGCTCCCTATCCCCAACGAGCACCATCCATGGGATTTTTAAATCTTTTGCACGGCTAATGAGCTTATCAAATCTTGTACTCACAAGAAATTCAGATTTCAGCTTGGCGCACCATAGCTTACTAGCCAATTCAGCAGCTAGAGGAACTTTTCAGTTTCCCATGATTCCCAGCAGAACCTAAGTTTCAGTAGGTCGGGTTGTCTGAAAAAAAAAAAAAAAACAGGAGATAGTTAGTACATTAGTGCCTCCAATATTAATTTTTGTTATTCTTTCGACACAAAAATGATGGTAATTTATTCAACATGGTGAGCAAATAAAAGTTTACCCCCACAAAACATGGATCATATCAAGCATCTTGAGAATGGTAGAAGCCATTTATTTTAGAACATAAACAAAACTTAGAACATGCCATATAATGGGAGGGTGTGCCACATGTCTAACAAATTATAGAAAGAACAAATGCAGTGTTTCCATTATGAGTAAAGATTTCTTTTATGTCTCAGAAATATTAGCTTTAAAAATCATTAAGATAATAATTGGCGATTTCTTTGGTTGAATTCTGACAGAAGTTCAACACTAAATGATAACAAAGAAATATTAAGACCTTTTCCCGCCCAGATATGTATAGAAATCACATGAAATGCTATTCTCACCTCATTCCGGTCCTTCTGCAGCTGCTCCATTATAGCAAATACTCGCTCAATCCTAAGACTGACCCCAAGAGCTGGAACTGGTTTGGTTCCAAAAATTCCTATAAGGTTGTCATAACGCCCATCAGCAGCAATTCAACCAACCTGTTGACATCACTAACTTAATAATCACTTGGCAAGGATAATTTACATGATAGACAACTTGTATTATCGACTGGAAGGAAAACAATCTAAAGGTTTTAAAAAATAAAAGTGGAAATGATGAGAGAGCCTGCCTCTGACTAATGAGCTACTTGTAGTATTCATCATCAAGAGAAGCTGCAATACACTACTCTGAACAGGCATGGGTTGAATCCAAGCAAAATTTTCTCAACAGAAAAATTAACATATCGAAATCTCAAAGCATTTTACAGGCAGGAAGTGTTTTTGGCTACATGAAATTATAGTACCTTTCCCCAAAAGTACTGAAAGGAAGAAAGGAGGACAATTTTGAATTCACCCAACCTTCTTCCTTTCATATACTTCCCATTTCCTTCATCCGTTCTTACTAACATAAACTTCTGCATAGTGTGCTCTAAAAAACGCAAATATGGAATGCAGAGTAAGCTGAAGAAATACATATGCTCAACTGATAACTCTCAGTTTATCATTAGAGTTCCATCCCACTATTAATCATTGCTGAGTTTTTCAGATTTTGCCGGACATTCTAAAAGAAGTGCTCTTTTCTAAATAACCTTTATCGTGTTTTTCACATATATGTATTTATCAATTTTGTTTTGAACTCATAATCTTATTAAATTTTTCATGTTATTATTTAGGTGTTTATTTCAAACCATAAAATTATTTGACAAGTCTACAAACTTTCTTTTCTTGTCCATTAACAACAAACCCATCAAGTTGTTCCATATAAACCTTCTCATCAAGGTCATCATTTTAAAAAATTGTTTTCACATACATTTGATGTATTTCAAGCTTATTAATAACTGTAATGACTATTAATATTTTTATGAAAGTTATTCTTGATACATGTGATTATATGTTAAAATAGTTCAAACCTTTTTGTTGTTTAAAACCTTTAATAACAAGTCCAGCTTTATATTTGTCAATAGTGTCATCAACTTTCATTTTTCTTTTAAAGATTCACTTATGGCCAAATGGTTTACTTCTAGGAGGAAGATTACCTTATGACCTAATGGTGTATTTCCAAGAGAAAGATTCACTAGTTTCCATGTATGATTATTTATAATGAATTTAATTTTACTATTGACTATCTCTTTCCAATATGAAGCTTCCAAACAAACATTGCCTTGGAGTAGGTTCAAAGTTTATTTTTTAACAAGTATGTTAAAAAATCAAGACCAATGTTTTGGTTATTTTTGCCTTACTCTTTCTAAACTTTAATTTATCATCTTCTAATTAATGATGATTACTTGAGCTATCCTTAATTATTCTTTTAAATAAATGATTTTCTTGTGCTTCTTTCCATGGAAACAAATTCTCAAAGAATGTAGCATATATTCCTTGATTTCATAATAGTATTAGGATAAATATCTTCAATACTTGACTTGTATACAAGAAATCTATATGTATTACTACTATTATATGTATATCCGATAAATACACAACACACAGTCTTAAGTTTTATCTTGAATTTTTTAGGATCAGATATTACTATCTTTGTAAGACATTCTCATACTTTAAGGTATTTATAGGAAGGTCTTATACATTTTCACAATTCATATGGTGTTTTTTCTTAAAACTTTTTATGGGGTACTTTGTTAAGTATATAATTAGCAGTTAGAATTGCTCCCCAAGTTTCGAGGTACTCTAAAACTTATCAACATAACATTCATCATTTCTTTTAATGTTAGGGTTAATGATTATTTCTAAAATAGGTGCTACCTTTCATTTCAGCCATTTGTTCGATAGTTGGGCTTTGATCACATTATTTTTTATACTCATATTAATAAATATTGATTTAGTTAAATTTAGTGGAATTGTAAAGTAAATATGCTATTATATGAAGTATTCTTTATTTAATTACGGTTTTTCAATCATAATTGAATATACAATTTATAATTTACTTGAATTTGAATTACTATAGTTATAAAAGCAAGTTATATATATAAACAAAATTTATAAGTCAAATTAATTAGTTCACATAAAGACCAGATAAACCTCTGTAGTGGTTGGTTTAATTTTATTATACATTTCCAGATAACAAATTCTTTTGTTATAGAATTTAGATATGTAATGATAAAATTCTAATTTTATTTGGCAATAGCTTTAATGATGGGGACATAGGTTATGAAATTGGTCATTTAAAATTTTTATTGTCATGGCTACTTGCTATGAAAATTTCAGGTTTTGAAAATGAAATAATTCAATAAAATTAATTTTCTAATGTTTTTCAAACTATATTTCAAGATTAAAGTTGGATTGATACTTTCCAAGGAGGCAAAAAGAAAAGGAGAAAAAGAGAGAAGCATTGTTATGCTAATGAGAATGGTTTTTTTTTTTAATGCTAATGAGAAATCTAGATTATTTAAAAGGTTGAAAAAGAACAAAATCATATTGGTAGAATAGTTTTATGAAACAAATGGTTTGGATAGTAAATAACAAGACTATCCTTTATATTATATTTTTATAGGAAAAACAATAATATTTTATATGTTTAAAGAAAATAAAATGAAAGGGTTAAATAGAAAATACCATTAGTCAATATGTTCATCAATGAATTGATAATTATACTAATATAGAGCATATTGATTATATCAATATCACATATAGATTTCAAACTAGTGCACTGACAACAAGTCTTTATCAAAAAATAAATAAATTTAATTAACATTTATTAAAGTTTATATCTAAAAAAATAACATCGAGTAAAGTTCTTTGTGTTGACTTATGCTCCAAGTTTCTCAATTAAGATATTTGTGTTGTTGTAGGATAAGACAATTATAACAACAAGAGAGGACAAATTAAGTGTTTCACTAATATTAATAAATAATGCAATTGAATTTAATTAAACATAATAAATATAATAACCAACAACATAATTAAGTGCTTAGAATAACTAGATAAGGAAGAGAATTTGCAAACTCGATTTTTAATGTGGTTCGACAAGTCTACATTTACACATCAAGTACCAAACCCATCTTGAGTATTGTATTCCTTCATTAGGTCAAGTTCATGGGTACAATAGTCACTTAATGAATCCACACCGATATTTTTTCCACTTAAAGATATGTTCTCTTCAAGATTTTTTCTTGGAGAAATTATCTCACCAATACCAAGAGTTTATACTTAACTCTTAAAGGTTTACAAGTGTGATTTTGTTATCACAATTATTTCTCTCAATAGAGTGGATAATACAATTTAAAGTTCTAATATCTTTGTATCTCAAAAGAGAGAACTTAAAGGATTTGAAAGTGTTTAAGTGTAGTGAGAATAAGATTAAATACTCTTGTGCTAGAATATGAATATTTAATAGCATTAATTAGATTATAATCAAGGATTGATAATTTCGATGCATTTTTGCACTTAGAATAATTTGTATATCATATAGATTCTGATTCTTTTATTAAATTTGCAATTACAGAAGCTATTTATATGTTTATAGCAAAAGCTAGTTATTTATAGCCATTATCGTCCCATTGACGACTGAAATAGTCGACCAATTCAAATTGATCAAGTCAATCGGTTGACCGATTCTTACAAAATTCCCATTTTTTTTATCTCAAAATGAATAAATAGCCAACCAGTTCATTTGGTTAAGCCAAATGGTCGACCGATTCATGTAAAATGCTAAATTTATCAATTTTAACCGAAGTGAATTTTTAGAAGCGTCTATGCATTTTTATTAATATTTTTTAATGTATACATAGTGAAGTGTGTGCATCATTTTATTTTATGCTATCAGCATGAGATATACAAATTTATATAAAAGCACTAAAATGAACACTTAATTGTCTTTAGCAAGCTTCCTTCTTGGACTTCTTGATTTTTTTTTATGTAATCCTTCATAATTGTTGATAAGATATTTGTATAAACTTGTTTAAAATTTATTCTCAACCAAACATATTATTAGTTTAATTTTCATATTATTTTTATCATCAAAATATTTATAAAAATATAAATATGTGACCTAAATGTCAACAATTTGGATTCATTTTTTTTTCTATGCTAGGGTAGGATTATGAAATTTCATGGAAGTATTAGAAATATTATGAAAACATGGTTTGGACAGTAAAAACATGCATAAGAATATCCAACCCTCACACAAATATTTTGATTTTTCTTATTTTCTCTTGTTTTTTAATTTTTCTTATTTCCTCATTTTCTTATTATCATTTCTTTAGCTTTGATTTTATTACATTGCTCATTTTATTTTTCATTATTTTATTTTCAATCTTTTTCTTATTTATTTCAATTTTTTTGTGTTTATTCTCTCTTGCTCAAGGCTCACAAAATATTAAAAATCATGAAATACATGCCAATGGTTAACATTTTGAAAAGAATAAGGATGATTGAGAACATGTATTTTTAGGATTTAGAATTTTTATTTTTGTTTTTTGGAAACAATTTATAGTTAGGGTGTTAAAAATAGGTTATGAAAGCTATAACCGGTAAATTTAACATACTTTCAGTGCGTTCGAGAAAAAAATTCTCTTTCCTATCTTTATTCTTTATCTATGTTTTTCTATCTCATCATCCTCTCATCTTTTTTCTCTTATTCTTTGTTCCCATAGATTTGACCCATGTTTTATCTCTTATTTCTTAAGCTTCTAACCCAACTTTATTTATAATCTCTAAAATATCAACCATTTCAATTTTGAAAACCCTTTTTTCTTTTTACCATATTTCATACAAAATGGGTTTTTTCTTGTGAAAATTTATGTATTTGTTAGTTATTTGTTTTATATAAAAAAAGGGTTAGGGTTGCAAGAAATTGTGGAAATAACTAAGTTACTCATGTTAAACATAAAAGGATGACTAGGGTATTGATCTTTAGACTATCTTATTTATTGAAGATGATGTTCTATCTCTTATTTCTTAAGGTTGTAACCTACTTTATTTATAATCTCTAAAATATCAACCATTTCAATTTAGAAAACCTTTTTTTTTTCATATTTCATACAAAATGGGTTTTTCTTATGAAAATATATGTATTTGTTAGGTATATATATTTTTATATATATAAAAGAAGGGTTAGAGTTGCAAGAGATGGTGACAATAACTATGTTACTCATGTTAAACATAAAAGGATGACTTGGGCATTGATCTTTGGACAAAAAATGATTCCTTCTACTTTATTGGTTCCAATTATAATCTTGTCTTGGATATGTAGTTGTTGGCTTTGTGCTAATACTTTTTAGAACAATAACATGGTAGTTTTTGTCTTCATTTGTGATGATTTTTTTTTATTTTGATATTGTTTTTAATCCATTTCATTTGAAATATTTTAATATTGCTTTGATGTTAACTTGAACTTTATTCAAGTTAATATTGCCAACTATCTATTTGATGAAATGCATTTGAGAAGTTAGCTTTTGGGTGTGTTGATTGCTTTAATAATAATAATTAAATTATAAAATATCTTATCGTCGGTAAATTATAGTTTATAGTATGATCGTGGTAATTTAAAAAAAAATTATATTTTAATTTTGGATATCGATGAAAATTTTTAATTATTGTATTTATTAATTGGCAGTAAAAACAAATTATTTGTACATGAGATTGAAAGCCAAATGGACTGGTATTTAATAAGTAATTAAAACATGAGTTAAGAAAAGAGAAACATCAACATAAGAGCTTCATTGTACATAGATTTAAGCCAACCAAACCGGTCAAAATATGGGCCTGGCCTAAAAAACAAAAAAAACAAAATAAAAATGATTTGCTTTACATCTCTCGGAAGAAAAAAGCACTTGTGAAATTGAATGATGATCGAAATATCTACCTGGGAACCTATTTTACCTCCCGTTCTAATTCATCTTAGGAACATCCGAGCATGGCTTCATTGTGGAGGCCAGCCATCAATGGAGGCCAGCAAATCATGCCATTTGCATTCAATTTCTTCAACGAGTCACCAGAGCATTAATCAACAACCATTTGTCACAAAATTCTGAAGGTTTATCACCATAACGGTAATATCATCCATATTGCCTCTGCCGAAAGACATATCTACAAGCTTTTTGCAAGACTCTACTGAATTGTTGTTGTCTTTTAAAATCACATTTACTGCCTCTTGCTCATTTACCTGCAATATCCCGACAAAATATAATTGATCATGCCCTGAACTTGTTTCTTCTTTCTGGGGAGGCCAAAATACCTACGTACACATGTATAGAGACATACCTTATCCCATAGGCCATCAGATGCCATTATCAGGAACTGGCAATCTGAAGTTAATGGAACCCTTTTGATCTCAGGTTCAGAAATTATCCATTCTTTCAGATGCTGGTCTCCAATTGCTCTAGAAACGGCAAGGGACCCATGAACTCTCCAAATTCCATTGCGGCAATGTAGAAAACCACCCTGCAATAAGCGAAGGCCCTCATCTTAACTAGCTAGGTTATCATTTAGCTTTTATTTTGATGTATAATAATATTAGTAAGCAGTGAATATCAATTAACTTACAGAATTCTCAATGCGAAGGCGCTCATCTTCTCTGCTAACTCTATGATCAATTGTGAGTACATCAGCTACCCCATTCCTGCTTAAAACTACCCTACAGTCACCTACGTTTGCAACATGTAATTCTCCATCTTTCAACAGCACACTAGCTGCACAAGCTCCACTGCTAACACCCTGCAGGTGTCAAAATTCAATTAAAATATATGATTAAGCATATTTAACTGCAATCCGAATGCGAGCCTATCTAGCTTCGTGCATTCTTTACAAATATTTTTTATGAGATATATAAAGTTTCAGAGCGTTTTTAAATTGCCAAGGTGGACATGCCATCAAAGACTGGTCTAATGTGTTCTAAGAAACGAAGCTATTCTCTTCTTTTTCAGTAAAAAATATACAATTATGAGGTAGCTGGCTGCGTATATTTAATGGCGTTGTCATGAAATGGTTTGTTGCAGAAATATTTTACTAATTTTTAATTATAGATATCTTATTAACAAAAGGGATCAATTAAAATGAATTATAGACTTCAGATCTCGAGAACATGTCAAAGTATACCTTGAGGTCAACAAATTACGTACCAAACTTCCATGGATATATTTTTCAATAAACATGCAGGTCATATATGCTTTCTTTCTTTCTTTTTTTCTCCCATGTAAATGGCAGTACCGGGAATTGAGTTGCAACTCTCTTGGTCTCATTTTCAAGTCCTCTAATCAAACACTAGATTAATCTAGTCCCCGATGAAAATAAAATAAAATAAAATAAAGTAATATTGATGGTGAATTAATTGGCTCATTAATTAAATAATTAACAAATCTAACAATATATTCGTGAAATGTATATATGTGGATGCCTTTCCGAACATGGTAGTACAATAAGACTAAGTCAAATCATCATAACGTCGTTTTCAACATTGAAAGTTGAAAGTTTACCTGGCTAAGAAATTCCCTATCTGTAACCAAGTAGCCTCCTCGAATAGCCTCCTCTAATTGGCCGTCTTCCTTGCAACCAACGTTTTGAAGACCTTTCACAATGTTCTTTCCTAAGTTTTCAGCAACGTAGTTGGCCGCGGCACGGCCTCCATGTCCATCTATGACAGCAAAAAATGCCTAGTGACAGAATAGAAGAAGCAGGGATCAAAATCTTTTGAGCATAACAAGAAAGATCAACCAAAATCAAGCCCCGGGATAAACCAAAACATGGAGAATTAAGTAACAATGAAGATTTAATTTGCACCAAAAGAAGAACGCTAAAAACCCAATTAGGAACTAATCCAATCCTTACTTATAACGAAGCAGTTCAAACAGAAGTACCACCAAGTTTATGTTAAAGTTACAATTTATTGATTATTTATGAAATATGGAATACCTAATACCCAGCAGAGAGTGGGAGGTTAGATCACCTACCTGCTTTGCATCTCCCAAAATGTCAATCATGATGCCATACCCATCTTCCATGACCTCTCTCCTTCCTTTCTTACTAGCCAAAAAGAAATCTCTCCCTTGAACCTCGAACTCTTTATTTTCCAACTTCCTGTCTGCTCGAGAAAATTCCACTACCGGAGAATATTCTGGCACAACCAGCCTCCCAGGCCTCTTCTTCATCTTGGTAGCACCCTTACTACGATCTCCTTCACTAATCTTTACTATTCTCAAGGAATCCGGTCCTACTTTCCTTATCAAAGCATCAGAATTCTTTTGTGAACTCTTATCATGCAAACCCTTTTGATATGCTTCACAGGCCATGCTTTCTTGCATGATTCCCTCTTCAAAATGCAAAGCTTTACTTTTCATGTCACCACTTTGACTCTCTTGTGAAACGTTACTTTCTTGATCATGCACCATAACTGTTGTTTCTGAATCGTCTTTAATTAAAGGGACCTTTCTTTTTTCAAGAAAAAACTGGCTAACCCATGAGAGAGGAGGAGAAGGAAGAGAAGAAGATTGAGGGGATGTAAGGCTTAACGAGGCCATAGAAATGACCTTTCTTAGTCTTCGAAGAAAGTATAGAGCAAGAGAAATAATAGAGAAACCGCATAGAAAATCCTCTAGATCTTTCATTCTTTTGACAAGAATTTTGTGTGCGCTTGATTACTTTTTGTCATCAAATATGGCGTGAGATTTGTTGAAACAAAGGAGGTGTGGCTCATGCAAAAGAAAACACTATATATTTATGGCTAAAAGGTCTTTGATAGAAGCAATAATATGTAGCATGGGAGGAAAGGAACACTCAATACTTGGTAATAATTAACGGGTCAAAGGTGAATGGCTCACGGATGGATCAGTTGCATTGTATTTTACGGTTCTCTCCCGTACGTGCTTGTGCTCCAGAAGTAGTATTTGTAGAGAAAGGGCCAAAGGAGGTAGCAAATGCGTTTGTTATCTTTGACACTTTCAAAGCCAAGGAAGTGGTCACACATATAATGTTGAGTGCTGGAATATTATTACTTTTTTAGTTTTTGCTTCTTCCCTTTTTCAATGGTTACTCAAATGGGAAATCTATAATTGTTTTGACTTGGTTAACAAATTGCTTTGGGAGGTTTGAGTTGGTCAGCCTGCTCGATTCTCTCTCCATTATTGTAGCTCTGCACACAAATCAATTGGCATTTGCTCAGTACACCTCATATGCTATCTCAACGTGGATTTCTTTATTTATGGAAAGGTTCAAATTAAAACCATATTGCTTTAGAAAATTAGAAAGGCGGGCTTGGTGCTAGCCAAGATTAGGTAGCTATTAATTCTCTGCATGACTGACAACAGCAGCAATTACTATGTTTGATGGGAAACTTAACATCTTTAATTTGGCATTGATACTAAAGTTGCTGCTGTTGTCAACTTAACATCTTTAATTTGGCATTGATACTAAAGTTCCAGGAATTATCAGTAAAATCAGCTAGCTAGCTTTAGTTAGACGGCATGTTCTGTCTGTAATAGAAAAAAACTAAAAGCCACAGCGGAAATTACTATGTCAAACACTTGGTTGAGGAGACAACGGGCAAAGCTGAATTTAATGGAGGAACCTTTCTTTAGACAATTATGTATGATGTGAATGACAGTATATAACCTTCTTTTTTCTGCTAACAGTTTTCATACAAAGAATTTCGAATTCTTGTGGCTTGTTCAAAGTTTCTTGAGAACATGACTATTAAATTTAGGAAAGATTCAGGAACTAGAAACAGTAATCAACTAATCATATCCTAAACCATGAAACGTGATATTTCGAAAGAGTAATAAATAGCTTTTTGTTAAAAAGTATAGAATTGAAAGGAACTCCTTGTCTCCCGTAGTTTGTAGTATAAAAAATGAAAGAAAACAAAGAGTAGTGACCCAGAACAAAAGTGTGGCCTATGAAGGTTTAGCTATCGCTTAACACAAATCTTTTAACTTCGGTCTAGAGCTTGAATTGTGTGCTAATGTGGTTACGCCAAGGAACAAGAACTACAGTAGCTGTCTTATAATAAGGGTGTTGGTTTTTTTTTTTATCCTTTTCAGACGCTTCCCATTATTTCATGCTTTGGAAAGTATAACTTCTTTTAGCTTATTATTATTATTATTATTATTATTATTTTTACTAAGATTATGTGTTGTTTTGCCTTTTAAATCACATGCCATTTTAGATTAAACTCATTTGCTTTTGATTTAAAATAAGGTACCTTAATTTATTTTTAATAAAAAAAAACAAAGCAATTTATTATAAGAATCAATGTTTTCTCAAGTGAAAACACAATCTTTTAAAATCACAAAATCCAATTACACTAATGTAGCCGGGCTTGGGATAACAGAGATTATGAGTAGATAAGTATGGATCCGCCATAACTAAAGAAGGATTTGTCATAAATAGATTATGTGGATGACCTAACAGATGTATTTTTATACCAGTGAGACAGGTCCTAGCCCTAGAGGAGGATTGGTCACTCCAGACTATAATTATGGCTTTAAAGGGTAAAAAATCTTGACCTGACCGTTGGATCAAGCTTAAATTCTTACAGGAGTTTCTAAAGACTATTTTCTCTATAATAGCCTTTATGGTGCTACACGAATCGTTAGATCTTTAGATATTGAAAATCTTGCATAGAGCTCCCGATTTGGGTTAATTTTGTTATTTTCCTTTTTTTTTTCTTCATATTTCATGCATTGTTTTGAATTTTATTATTATTTCCTTTGTATTTTATAACAAGAGGTGGATGGAAGTAAAAGACTCTGAAAGACTGTGCCCCGAAGATATCACAAAATACAAAGAACAGCTGCCCAATGAACGAAAGTAGGAGAAACAACAAACTAACTAACAATATGAACAACATATGCAATGTCTGGACGAGTAATAGTGAGATATAATGAGCTCCAAACAATAGTACGGTATAAAATAGGATTTGACAATAGTAAACCATTAAAAGAAGAATACCTTGTGTTAACCTCAATGAAAATATCTATAGTCTTATTATTAGTAAGTTTAGTCCGCTCAAGAATATCTGCAACATATTTTGACCGAGAAAGAAGATAACCTCTGGGTAAGTAGGCTACCTCAATACCCAAGAAGTATCTTAGAGAACCTAAATCTTTCATTTCAAACTGTCTAGCTAACTCTGTTTTCAAAACTGAAATACCATCAATATCATCACCAGTAATAATTATATCATCAACATATAAAGATAGAATGATACGACCTGCATCATTGCACTTAACAAAAAGAGCAGAATCATGATTACTAGAAACAAAACCAAGGGAAGAGATCACAATAGAGAATTTCTCAAACCAAGTATGAGGTGCTTGTTTGAGACCATATAATGCTTTCTTAAGCTTGTAAGCACACCAGGAGGGGGTGGCGTATAAACATCTTCTTGAAGATCTCAATTCAATAAGACATTTTTAACATCAAGATGAGAGATATGCCACTAACAAATGAAACAATTGTAATAAGAGTTTGAATAGTAGTCATTTTTGCAATAGGAGCAAACGTCTCCTCATAATCCATGCCATATTGTTGAGAATATCATTTTACAACCAACCTAACTTTGTATCGCTCAATAGATCCATCAAAATTAGTCTTGATCTTATTCACCCAACAACAACCAATAACACTCTTACTAGGAGGTAGAGGAACCAAATCCCAATTATCTGTTTTATGTAAAGCAGAAAGTTCCTCATCCATAGCTTGTTCCCAAAGAGGATAAAAAATTACCTCTTTATAAGAAAAGGGCTCAGAGAGACAATGAATATAAGCTAAAATTGAAATAAATGATGAAGAATAATAAGAATAAGCAAAATTAGGTAGATCTATAATCTCGGACGAAGCTGGTGGGACTGTAGAGGAGAATGGAGCTTCAGGTGTGTTAGAGAGTAAAACGTCAGTACCTGTAGAATGATTAGTACGAATTGGATGAACATGAGGAGGAATATTTGAGGTACTAGGTACTTGAGATGATAAACTATCAGAATCATTTTTAAAAAGATCTATACGAAAAAGATCAGATCTAGTTAAGCTATGAGTAGTGGGTGGAATGTAAAAGAAAGGTATATGCTCGAAGACAACATGACGAGACATATAAAGTTTCCGAGTTATTGAATCAAAATAACGATACCCCATTTTACCTTCACCATAACCAAGAAATACACAAATAGCAGATGGAGATGACAACTTGCTGCGTTCTAGATGAGGACGAAGAACAAAACAAGTAAAACAAAAGACTCTAAAGAAAGAATAATCAGGGGCATACCCATACAACTTTTCAAAATGAGATAAACTTGAAATATAAGAAGATGAAATTATATTAATCAAACCTATAGTAGTAAGAATAGCTTCACCCTAAAACACACTAGGAACTGAAGCAGACAACAAAAGAGAATGAGTAGTTTCAACAATATGCCTATGTTTGCTTTTAACAACTTCATTTTGCTTAGGAGTATCTGTACATGAGGTTTGATGGATAGTTCCATCTAATGCAAGTAACTCGTAAAATTTATTAGAGGTGTATTCCCCACCCAAATCACACCTAAAACATTTGATAACAGTAGAATATTGAGTTGTGACAAGAGCTCAAAAGTCTATATATATCTCAAAGAATTCAGAATGATGTTTTATTAAATAAACCTAACAATAACAAGTATGATCATTAATAAAATAAACATAATATCGAGACTCTCTTTTTATGGCAACAAGAGAAGGTCCCTATATATCTTAATGAATCAAATCAAATCAAATAGAGAAAAACAAAAAGAAACACTTCAATTAAAAGGTAAAGTGGAAAATTTTGCCAGTCTACATCCACTACAATTAGAAATATTACAAGTTTGTAAATTTTCTAAGGCTCTTATAGATGTAAAAAATCTCAAACGAGAAGACAAAACATGACCTAAATGAGAATACCATAAATAAAAACTTGAAGAAGAATGACTTAAATGAAAAGAAGACAAATCAACACCAGCAGCAGCAATAACAACTGATATTTTTAATTCATTCAAAATATATAGTCCCTTCTCCCTACGACTTGTCCCAATAAGCTTTTGAGAATACAGATCCTACACACAACAAAAAAAAGAGAAAAAGATGACTAAATAATCACTAGGATCATATATCTGACCAACAAAAGTAAGATTCAATGTGAGGTTTGAAATAAGATAGACATTGGGGAGAGACAAATGAGGTTTGATAACAGAATCAACACTTGCTAAGGGTATAAGAGTGCTATCAACAGTCATGACATGAATAAAAGACGAAGGGGATACAAAAGCAAACGATGAAGAATCTGGAGACATATGATGTGAAGCATCAGAATCCAAGACCCATTCAAAATATGACATACTTGAAGAACTATGAGGCAACTGACATATAAAAGAAGAAGTAGACATAGCTTGTAGATGTAAGGAGAGAAACTTTTGAAATTGCTCAGCTAGAGTACTAGAATTGGTAAAAGGACCAGATAAAACTATTGATGCATTATTGTGTTATGATGGTTTGTAATCCTAAGGCGGTCTATGAGCATTAGATTGTGAGTGACTGCCAGGTTTCTAGGCTTAATTCTGTTGTCTCAGCTTAGAACACTAAGCATTCCAATGATCTTTCTGCTTACAGAAACTACACTCGTCGAAGGCAACCTTTGTGTAAGGCTTATTCTGATTATTGAAGAATGACTTAGAAGGTACTGCTAGCATAAAAGGATTAGAGGTAGAGAAAATTTCTTTTTTAGAATAAGATTGAAGACATATTTCTTCAGCCAATAACTCATTGACAACTGAGTCAACAAAAGGAAGTGGAGAACAATGCAAAATTAAACCTCTAAGTTTTTTAAAGTCATTGTGAAGTGCTGTTAAAAACTATACTATTCATTGATGCTTTCTACGATTAATATAGGCATCACATGCTTTTAATTCTGTTAATTCTATAAGAGTCAATTGATCCCAAAGATATGTTAAACCCCCCCTTTTCAGCTTGTTTTTTCTTTATCTTTAGCCTTTTTTTTGGTAGCAATATCATAAAGTACAAGGGTTGTATTTTGAGGTAGCTTGTACCATATTTACATCATGAAAAAACTTGAAAGCACTACCAAAAATTCGCCTAACACCAACGGAATTACCTATGGAATAATTATGTCGGTAAATTGCGGTGATAATTACTGACGGATATTATTCTGTCTGTAATTCGGTTGGTATATACCAACCAAATAATTCTGTCGATATATATCTATGAAATTACAGACGGAATATTTAGAGTAAAAAAAAAGACAGTTCGTTGACATGGAAGTTTTTGCGGGCGATTTTACTGAAGGAATTACTGAGGGATTCAAACCGGGATCTTCGTACAGTGACGTGACCAATTCACCATCAAAATTGCCGATGAAATCTCTGATAGAAGTAGTCTGTCGGTGATTCCATCGGCAAAAATGAATATATCACCACTGTGCCGACCCTCTCCTCCCTTGTTTCTCATTCTTCTTCACCATCCCAACTCTCCTCTCCCAAACTGCAAACAACCACCTAAAAAAAAAAATTTCCCCTCTTCTCAACACAAGTTATATTTCTTTAAGTTTTGTGGTCACAACATCCGTGTTCTGATTTATTGTGGATTTTATCATTTTCTGTAAGTAAATCTATCTTTTTTAATTTTAACACTTAAATGTTAATTTTAAATGTCAATTTTATTGTTTTTTTAGTTTATGTATTTTTGTTAGTGTATGTACATGTTTTATTGTTATTTCTCAAAGAAACTTATAGTATGAATGTATAATTTTGTACTTGTTATGGTTTGTTTTAGATTCTGTAAAATTATATTTGTTTGTAAATTATTGAAACTTTGTTGAATTACCGAATTACATGTGTTGTGGTGAAATAATTAATAGCTTATTTAACGAGTCCGTTTTAATTTTTATCAATGCTATTGCGGAGTTGTAATTTCTGTAAATTTATATGTATAAATTTGTATGAACGTTGATAATTGATAATGAATATTTATGAGAAGTTGTAATTAGCTTGTTGGATAATCTCGAGATAAACTAATATTTTTGCAAATTTATTTACCTAACATAGTTAATTAATACATATTGTCATCATAATTTTATAAAGGTTCGATAGAAGTCATGAATAATCGTTCATGGATGTATCGAGATTCACCCCAAGGATTGCTGAGGATTTATTATTGTAACGGGGTTCAGGGTTTTTTTTTTAATTTTACAACATCCATTCCCAGAATTTTTACTGGAGGCGGTATTAGGTATCCATGTAGGAAGTGTCAAAATAAAAAGTATCTGCATCCAGATGTTGTAATGATGCATCTTCTACACAAAAGGGTTTATGGAGAATTACCTGTGTTGGTATGCACACGAAGAACTATTTGTTTGTAATAAGAGCATGGGAGAAAGGGTGGTTGGGTCAACTTCTAGTGCTAACAATGTGCATGGAGATGTAAATGACAATAGTAATCCTTACAGGAATATGATTATGGATGCAATGAGAATGAATCAAGGTAACGTATGTCAATGTCCAATCGTAAAAGAAGAACATAATGCAGATGCAACTAGGTTTTTTGATCTGTTGAAAGATTCTACTTAACCATTATGGGATGGCTGCATGAACCACACTAAATTATTGGCCGTAGCACAGGTGTTCACCATCAAGTTAGATCACGGGTTGAGTGAGGCCGGTTATGACAAAATTATCGAATGGGCGAGAAGCATTTTACTTGAAGGAAAGAGGTTGAAAGAGAACTTCTATGCTGCAAAGTCTATGATGAAACCCTTTGGTTTAGGATACCAGAAAATTGACATGTGCCCTTACTTCTGCATGTTAGGCTATGTTTGTTTCCCGGAATTCACTTTCCGGGAAACCACTTTCCGGGAAACCACTTTCCAAACTTTCCTGTGTTTGTTTGCCATTAGGAAAGTTGGTCAACGGAAAACACTTTCCAGTCAAAGGAAAATTTGGCTTGGTTTCTAGAAAAGTGTTTTCCTGAAAAATTTGGGCAGAAAACACTTTCCGGAAGTTGTGAAAAATTTAGAAATGTCATATTATTTGCTGATTATATCAAATTTGGTCCTCAAAATTTTGATTGCTATATATATATATATATATATATATATATATATATATATATATATATATATATA
>Ga0307515_10006542_pt1 | contig 23296 bp, 23 predicted proteins | sample 17_EM_MG_FD_194513 | JGI IMG/M metagenome (GOLD analysis project Ga0307515, IMG submission 194513) | Populus trichocarpa ectomycorrhiza microbial communities from riparian zone in the Pacific Northwest, United States - 17_EM | ecosystem: Host-associated > Plants > Roots > Unclassified | place... | reverse complement strand
GGGGTTTTTTGTACACTTAAAAATGGGGTTTTTCTCAGTAAGGAGGTTTTTCCCATAGGAATTAGTCTGTGTGGACCCATTAGGGGGACCAGGTCGGATGGTAAATTAAATCTTATATAAATAAAATGGCAGATAAACTGGCTAAAAAGGGCCTTTTTAGAAGAAAAATATAATTTTTTATACTTCTCTAGCCTATCTAGAAAGACCAGCAAGAAAAAAGATACTAGAATAGTGGAAGAATAATTAGCAATAGAATAAAAGTAAAGAAAAATACTATCCTAGAATCTATAAAGGAAACTACTCCTTTTCTTTTAAAGCCCCTAAGGATAAATATTCTAAAAGGCTACAATTAGCTTTCTTTTAACAAAAACTAGGAAAGGGCTTCTTTAAATCCTTCTCTAAGATAATAGGGAAGGACGAAGAAGGTAGATGCTTTAGGGATTATAGAGCTGTATAAACCCCTAAGCACTTCTTACTAAAATGCAGGCTATATTAGGAGGATAGAAGAGAAATATAAAGACAGCTAAGCTCTTCTCTCTCCTTAGAGAAGCTTTTTTGCACAAAGAAAGAAAGAGAGGCGCTTTTTCTATTCCTAAGTAGGATAAAAATAGCTACTAGAAAGTGGCTAATAGCAGCAGGATCTCTAGAAGGAGGTAACTCCTACTAGAATCCTAGTAGATAGACTACAGAGAGCAAAAGGATAGGGATCTCTCTAACAGTAAGGCGAAGTTATACTACTATCATTCCTTCGATCTCAAGCATAATCCATACCTCCCGGGATATCGTTACCAGTATCCCCTTCTCTACTTCTAGCACGGTGTACTGATTTGGGATCTAACTTTAGTTTAAGCTCAAGTGTACTGTTAAGCGGTTTTAGCTACCCACAAAAGAAGAAAAAAAAGCGATGCATATGTATATCTATAGGGGAAGGTGATAGGGTTTATACGGGTTGGTGTCGGATAGAATGGACGATCCCTATCTGGGTAGATCGAGTAGTAGTGGTTAGGGTTAAGAGGTGTGTTGTCAATAAAAGCTGCCGAGATTATAGGCTTGTGGAATGTATTATTTGTTTGACGGTACAGAATTGGATTTGGGGGAGTACGGCTAAGGTGGGTTGAGGAATGGAGGAGGGAAGGAGGCACTGAACTACTTTAGTAAGAGAGTGCTGTCGTAGCCGACTAAATGTTAGGGGTGACAGGTGGCTAGGGGAGACTGTTGGAAGGAACATCAGAGTGTTCCGGAGAGGATCATTATAGGATATAATCACGATGGACGTTGAGGCGGGAAGAATCGAATAGTCTTTGGATTCATCTCAAAGCTTCATAAGGCTCAAACCGTGTCGGTTACCTTTCCTGAAAATGAGGGCTCAACAACCCTAAGGATAACATCAAGCCTTCGGCGCGATATCAATCCGTTGTGATGGCAATAACCCGCAGAAGGCGTTATGCGGGGAGATGTTCAACATAGCAACGAAAGTGAATGATACTTTCGCCAAGCCGTGCAACACCTGTACACCATTCCATGCTTTCAACCCTCCACCTTCTTCATGGAATACCTTCAAGGAACGATAGCAACGGCAGCGGCAACAAACAATGCCAAAGCATTATGAGCTCTCTCGCCAGGCCGCTAGGGAAGTTCCCCCTCTTACCCAGTGCAAAAGCAACGATCATAGATCGCTTTCCCGGGTTCCAATTAACGCCAAGTATTATGCATCATGCGTGTCGAGAATTCGTGATAAAGGGAATAAAGAAATAAAGGAGCCGCAGAATAGAAGAAGTGCTGGTTAATGATGGTGCCGCCAGAACCGTCCGCCGGAAAGGGGTATCACAAGGACGCAAAGGCCCGACCAAGAAAGAGAAGGCTCGCACTTTTGTAACCACATCTATGTGCAACCGTACATAACATACACTATATGTGGAACAGGTGTTTACGGTTGCGGAACGTGATTGTGTGGGTGGTGTCTGTTGTTCTGGCCCAAATTGTGGAATTCATAGCCAGGTTGTTGTGGGATGTAGTTGTCGAGACGAGGGGAGCGGTCGAACACGATGTCCATGATCTCGCGCAGGAAGCGACGATCGGCGCTGTTCCAAGCCGCACGAAGGCCGACGCTTAGGACAATGCCGAGTGCGGAGGCAAGTGGACCCCAGACGTGGATAATGCTAGGCTGGAAGCCTAGGAGGGCAAAGAACCATAGCGCAACGGCAATAGCGCACATGTGCCCAAGCCCATAGCTACATATGATTAGTCGTCCGCTATTTAGTTAGAAAGTATGCTGGGGTATACTTACATTGGCTGGCTCAGCGAGTGGTAGAATGCGAGAACGAATAGGTAGAAGGCGCAAACACCCCAGACACCTAGGGCACTGGCAATATGCGTAAGCGTAAGAGCCTCGGAGCAAGTGCAGGCTTGATCCTTACATGTAAAATAATACGTCTAAAGGCATGCCGAGGAGTTGGAAAGCGGTTTCTGGGTTCTGTAGCATCAACCCGAAGACTAGGTCGACGATAGCAGAAAATAGCTTCAAGATGAAGACCACTAGCTTAGACACCTCTAGCGCCTTCATGATGTTATGATGTTATTGTGGGTGCGGATCAGCTAAGTATGGATGTTTTCGGATGTGTGGTAATGTCTTCGACTGCGTGAGTGTCGTAGCGGGGGAGAAGACCGCAGTCAGTTACCCCTTGGGTGCTTTGGGGTTAAGGATGTAGGCCAGATCGTAAGGGATTAATGCGGAGAGGCTTAAACGCGAAAGGCCGTGGTTATGGGTGAAGGGAAGCTTGGGGAGGTTTCGTCTGATCTTTGTGTAGTCGGTGGTTGGTGACGTCGCTCTAGACGGGAGAGAAAGAGGTGGGCGAGCGACGCCGAGGAAAAGAATGTTCTAAACGAATGGGTGTAATTAGAGGGTGCTTGGGGTATTAAAGGAGAAGAGGTGTAAGAGTGAAGAGATGGAGTGTGGAGGGAGAAGGGAGAGTTGACCAACGTTGGCGGGTGGGAAAACCAGAGAGCCAAAGATGATGCATAGCTTGGGCTCGCCAAAATCAATTGGGGAAGACGGTTGGAGACCCTGGGGCGATGAGCACACTAACATAATCGCTGAGCCTTCCTTACAGTACGGTATTGGTATTCTTTCAACCATACGCGGCTGTGATAAAACAATTGCCGTCAGAGTGCGCTACGATAGGCTGCGGCAACGCCCGTCTAAAGTCATAATCAACATTACGAGCTGGGAGCGTATTTCTTTCCCTTTACTGATCCAGTTTCAAGGCGTACGAGGAGGTCGCCCTTTATACTAGCGTCTCCGCCCACTCCATCTTGCCCCAACGCGCGGCGAAAGACCGCGGAAGCGCCTGATTGGATTGTTCTCCAAATCATGGTCTCGTGGGTGACCGTGAACCTGAAACGCCAAAAGAAAAGGCCGCAGGGACAGGAGCTTTAGAGACTTCCACCTGCTGGTCGCCCACCGCGGTGGGCTTGGCATCGTGCACGTGCAGTCATCCACCTGTGCGAGGACCAGAGCTGTTATCGCGGATCTGTCTAGTCTTAACATGGAGACACATTTTCCAGGTACTCGGTCACCTACCTAACCGCGTTTGGTGTGTTACAGATGGCCTAGCGTCATAAGTTAGTGAAAGTTTTGCTTTTCGATATCTTGATCGCTGACCTCAACGCAGCCAACCCCTCAGCCGCAGCCTTGAGACACAGCCCACAAGTCCCCACAGCCCCTCTTTGTCGCTATAAGAGTTTGATGCAGTCTTTACAACTCCTATACCTTTTGGCTTAGAGTGTAGTATGGTAAGATGAAGGGGATTTGAGGAGAGAAATAAGAGACCAATAGCGAGGTAGGTTCGGTACTATAGTTGGAATGAATCCTTACTTACAAATAATAGAACTTCATACGTTCTTATCAACGCCATCATGAAACTGGACCGTACGAATCACCTAGAATCTCAGTGCGAGCATACGACTTCTCAACATGCCTATCGTCGAATTTACAAAATAGCCTGTATTTTTTGGCTTTGGGGGTCCGGCACAGTTATGAGCGGGACATACGTGGGACTGCGGGCTGAACGAAGTCAGAATATACTACTCTTAAGATGGCAAAATGTAAGTTTTATTGTCTTCAGGAGATTTAACCCGGCTGGAGTGTAGGCGAACTGACAATGTTAAAGTTTGTTTCTGAGCGGCTTGGATCATCACATACGGCAGTGTTGCTCCTTGGCCTCATCGTATCTACCGCGGGGTACACTACCGGATGCGTGAGCATATATTGGAGTTCTCAGGATCTAGCAGCAGTTGTCTCATTATTCTGCTTAGCGCTAGCCTTTATTGAAGGATGGTGGAATCAGCTCAGGCTAACAGCGGCGGAAAGAATCCTCGTTCTATTGCCCGTTGCGCTGAATTGTGGCCTTACCTGGGTTCTCGCATGCAGCAGAACACAGGAGGGAAGAATTCAAAGCGACGAAAAGCTCTCTGCCAATCCTTAAGAAATGCATCACTCCAGAACAGATATCTAGGTTTCGTCTTAGTATTCATCAGCAAGTATCCAACGAAGTTGGATTTATGTAATATTAAGCCATACGAAGAGCGGGGTAAACTTGCTTGTCAGTATTTCAATGTACGCATATGTTCTCGTATCGAAATCTGTATTGCGGAAAGTTAAATCTGCTCCTACACGGTAGAAGGTATCATCAAGAGTCTTAGCTGCTTACAGAGTAGTTATGAAACAATATTCTAGGCGAATCAGTCAATGTAGAGTTATTGGCTACGCTCTAAAACCCCATGTACTCATATCGTTTTCTGGTCCTTTTGGCGATACTGCATCCTCTTGCATATGTGTGGCTGGGCAATAGTTATGCTGCGCCCCATCGTCACAAGCAGACCGTGCTTGCCGCGGTCGTATTAGTTGTGAATGCCTGAGAATTAAGCCCCGCCAGGCATACTTCCTACACTCTTCTTTTTGATTCAAGTGCGCTTCTTCCACACCCCCTGGCCAGCATTAAATTTCGTTGATAGCTTGCGACATATTTGTGAGGAATAGTCATCGAAATTCCTGTTGTGCATCGTTAAGGCAACCATCCAGCCTACTCGAAGGCTATCGCGCATGAAGGTGGAGCGAGCTCCTTACACTCTATCACATGCGTTAATTATTCCCGGTAATTGACCGGTTCAACGCAAAGTACTACCGAAGCGTTCCAAACCAAGCCGCCGTACAAACTTCCGCGACCTCATTGTGCCTGATTTCATGTTCCGGCAAAATCGCCTGTCAACCCTCGTCCACGGGTACAACGTATATCAGATGTTGGATTTATTGCGCTTCTTTCGTGAAGTTGTGTGGATCCTTTGGCCATTGGAGGCAGGTCCGCTCCTACGCATACCCTTTCAAGCCAAAGATGCATTACTTCAGAAGCTTGCAACCTCCCCAATAAAGGCATTGCCGTTGGAGTTCTGGCTATGTTCGCCTATAATCGTTATGGTATTTGCGACATGGATTTGGTGGAGACGTCAGGAAATCCGGCAGCTTCGCAGACAGTTACCAGACGACGACGGCATGATAGTGGGATCCCTGGGGGAGCGGCAAGCAGCCAATTTCGGTACATATTATTTTTCCTGCTCATATTGGAGAGACTGCCGATTCAATAATCTTGAGAGGTATTCCGGGTGCTAACGTTATGATAGAGCGATATAACAGCCCGAAGATGAACTCACCGCAAACAGAAAATGCGAGCTCAAACGCTAAATTGATGTTAAAAGGCGGAGTTGGCTTAATTGGAGTGATACCTCACTCGACAGGTGAATCAAATGCGGGAACGGTGAATGATGGCCGGGATGAAGTGGTGATCACCGACACCGTGGCTTTTGTATCGCGCATTATCGATAATGTGACATTGCCAAATGATCATGAGAATAACGATATGGACCCTATTCAAAGTCAACATTATCAAGATGGCCCAGCACATCGCCCCGGGCCCATTGTTGATGCTGCCGCAACCTCCCAGGGACACTCTAAGCCTGATGCCGACGCACGAGCACCACGAAACGAAAGGAGAACACAATGGATGGCGCGGAAGAAGGCGAAAAAAGAACAGAGAAAGCAAGAAAAGAATGCCAAAAAGGAACGTAACAAGAGAGAGGGAGAAGTTGAGGACGGATTAGATCAGAATGGAAAGAAAAGGCAGCATCACAGGCATTTCAACCCGGACTTCAATGACTCTCGTCGGTCATCTAGAGGGCCAGCATCTATCACACTACAACCGCCTATCTTAAACATGTACTTCAAAGGCGGAATGACAGCATATTCGTCAGAAGTCGGTCATATCCCGCAAATGTCGTCCGCAGGTGCTCTCCCTTTGCAAAATGTGGCACACCATTATCTGGAAAAAATATACCATTCACATCCACAAGCGCCGATGCAGGGACGAGGTTACTCACCTTTTGAACCTGGCTTATTGCCGCAACCTATTCTTCCAGGCTTTCCATACCGACCCCCTATGCCTATGCCTATGAGGGGACAAGTACTTGACAGCGAACAGCGCGAAAATGCGAACGTCGTGTACCCGTTCGCTGCCTCAATATGGTCAATGCCTGCTTCAGAACCCGCTCAGTCAAGCCGACCAAATCGGATTGATTCTCCAGCAATCGTTGGAGTGGGGACCTGCGGTACATCAGACGCCAACAAGGTGCGGAAGGAAGCCGAAAAAACTTTGCGGTCGATTCTAGTAGGACCTAAAGACCAAAAATCCGACTCGTCCACTGAGGGTAAACCGGTACCAAGACTCACCGCACTTGCTGAGCCTTTCTATCCAGAAATTCTCAGTTTACATCGACGGTCTAGTGATGGTAGTGATAGCGTCTCTCCCAAGGCAAAAGCACGAGGAGTAGAGCGTGCCTCTACGCAACCTGCGATGCCATTGCTAGAGAAAGGTGATGATCCGGTAGAAGAATGCCCAATAGTCGGGATATCGCGTCGTATGACGTATCCGGAATCTAACCGGAATTGATTTTCATCTATGTCGGCTTGGCTTTGCATTAGCATGTCAACAGAAGTTGACAATAAATTAACGTTTCAACGCCAAGACAGGGTTTTGGGTGATAAAGCATGAGATAAGGGCAACGAGAGACATGCTGTACGATATGAATCTATAATTCTGCATCCTTTTCAGGGTTTCTTGTTTGTTGTATTGGAAAACGTCCACTGGTATCGGCGTTTGCGTTGGCAATTTTTCGGGTTTGGAATGAACACGTCATGAGGGGTGTAAGGTTCCAACGTCCTTCGGTGAGCGACTAGAGGTCAGCTTCAATGCACGCTAGGTTTTTTTACTCTCATTCTCGGAGTCAGGCAGCAATGGTTTTAGAAGGGAGATAATGACTCTGGTGGGGGAGGTGAAAAGAAGATTCTTAAGGGTCCGTGGGTCCACCGGGAACTACACCCACTCTATCCTAGTCGTGAGATGACCAAGACAGTTTCTCTACAAGGGATAAACTCCAGGGGGATCCCTTGAATATATTGTATTATTTGCAGGTTTGCCAAAGAATGTAATCGTTACCCTGCATAATCCATCATCCATTACTCAACATCCTTGTCCAATTAAACTTTCTCCACCGTTTCCTAAATCCAACCACCCTTCTGTCTCCATATGCCACCTCCCTTGCCTCTTGACAACTTCAATATCCACATCGAGCATGCCACCGAAAATCTCCCGCGCAAACAAATCCCCTCTAGGCCATTGATTCGAGTCCTCAACAATATGGCCCATGCCCTCGTCCAACTCGAACCAAACATTAAAGTACGGTATCTCCTTCGCTAGACTCTATCTAAAAGCTTGCCGCCCTAGACCGGATTTAAAGCTTTAAGAGCATCAATTAGCTTTTTATGTTGAGTCCACTCCTCGTCACTTGCGAGAATCGCTTCACGGAAGAAGGCAGGCGCCGTTTCCCCTAGCTCGAAAGGGATGGGGACAGCCATCATTGCGGCGTGCAATTTTCTATGCGATGGCGCTGCATTCTCGTAGAAAACTACATCGCGGCCTTGATCATGATACATACGTGTGAGACATTTCATGAAGTTTCGGATTTCTTCCCACTCATCGTCATCGCATTCGAGTAGATTCGTGCGGTGTTGAATGGGCGTGATGACTGCGCCACCTTCACTGACTTCAGGTTCTGTAGGGAGGGTAAGGAAGACGCGGGTAGCGAGGGAGACAATCGGCGCGATCGGTGGTTGAGGAGGTGATTTGTCTTCGTGGTGGCAGAGAGGGTAGGAGTCTAGGATACGGTTCATGCGTTGCAAGTCCGGAATAGCGGCGTTGCGAAGGTTAATATCTGATTTAGGAGCTCGAGCTGCGAGATTTGTCATGTTTTCGTCCATATAATCGAGATCATTCTACGCAACTTAGTAAATGCTTTGTATAATGGTAAACAAAAGCTCGACTCACATCAAACTTTGCGTCCTTTGCGATGCGTTCTGCGAGTAGAAGGCCTTCCCACCGGGATGTCCTCTTGTGTGTGTCTCTTGCCTAACCATATCATCAATGCTCATATCCTCATTCTCTGTTACGAGGCCTCGCTCCCGCCCCCTCTTAGTGTCGACGGCTTTGATCTCACCTTTCCGGCCACCCGCTAACATCCGATTATCTATTGCTCCCAACACAACCACATCTGGCTCCTTGCGATTCGCAAAGTCAGTCATTGCGGAGTTATATTCGACCTCAAGCTGTGGGGCATTGGCCGCGCCCTTCAACTTTGCCTTCATCATTTGTGCCTTAAGTTTGTTCGATGCCGTCTGATCTAGAGTTGTAGTGCTTGTTGATGGTCGGGGATTTCGAACAATTCATCCCTGGGGTAGATCCACCTCTTTATCTTCCTTAGAGGGTCTCTTAATTCCCCGGACTAGCTTTCGCTGCTGGTATAGCTCTCCGCTGGGCTTTTCTTTACTAACGTAGTCCTTGCCATACATTTTCCTCCGATCGAACTCAATCTCATCTCTCGCATCATCGAAGTCGAGTAGGTCACCGTAACGCTCCAATACTACATCTTCGACTGAACGGCCGGTTTCTTCGATGGTTTTGTATACTGCCTTAAGCTTTGTCATGTGCCATTGAGACCCTGCATCCCCAAATGTATAATTGGCTTGTCGTTGCGCAGGCAAATGATGCTTCGGTTCGGCCTGGTGCATCTTCATTTGGTGATCCGCCTGTGTCGCCCTTATGTAGGTCGACTTCTCTTTTTTCCGACGCTGTACATAATCCACATCTAATGAAGGAGCTTGCATCCAAGAATCTCTTTGCGGATCCGCATTCGCAGCTTCTTCCAGCCTTGTATCCAAAATGTCATCCTCTGGTGGAGGCATATCCTTTTCAACCCAGCCGCTATCATCTTCAGAGGCCGAAGAAACCGATTCATCGCGTTTCTCCTTGCGCCTTCAGCTTATACGATCCCCATCATCTTCCAAGTCGAATTGCTCGCGCCGTGATTTGTGTCTGCGCCTATCGTATTCACCATCTCTTGACCTTGATCTATTTCGCCTGTCCTTCTCCCTCTCCCTTCGCTTCCTTCATTCTCGCTCCTCGGGTGTCTCATCGCTATGGCGGCGCGACCGCTTGTACCTACGCCGCTCTTCTCGATCTTCTTCATCTTTTGAGCCGTGGTGTCGGGATGAATGGTGGTGCCTATGGTGGTGTTTCCGGTCCTTGTCCTAATTTATAAATTAGCTTTGACACTTTATTTTGGGCGGTGTTTAGTCCAAAAATTAGGGAAATGAAAGACAGGATAAAGTCAACCTGCCTTAGGGCTTGTTTGGTAACTTTTTTTGACCAGGTCAGATCGGTCAGCTGGATATCCACCAGGTCAGCTTTTTAATACCTGTGCGCCCGATATTAAGCGCTACTAGTGGGCGCCAAAGCAGGGGTGTATATCCACCTGGTAGAAGGCGTCCGTTTGGTAGGATCGTCGCCAGGTGGGTGAAAAGGCGGTAAACCGGTTATGTAATACGCATAGAGCGCCAAGGACGTCGGAAAAGCTCTATAGAATTATTAGTAGTTAGATCTTCCTTATCGGCAACCGTTTCTTGCACTTTTCGTATATGCACGCCTCATAAGCCTATCTAGAGGCTCTATACCGTATATAGTTTGGTGTTGAAGTCTCTGGCCATGGGACCACAACAAGGCTAACAGAAGGCCTGAGGGTCGCCGGGATTCCGTAATTGGGGAAAAAGGGAAGCCGGAGAGTGAGAGTTGGATAGAAGTTTGCGTGGAAGTTTGGGAGGATATTCCGCTGGTGTCTGGAGAAGAGAAAAGAAAGTGGAGAAAGAGGAGAGGAGAGCGGAGAGGGAGAAGTCGAGTCAAGAGTGGTATTTAGTTAACAAGAAGCAGCTAAAATAAGGGAGCTCCGGGAGCTCCGAGAGATCCTAGAAGCGTGACTGTGTGAATGTTGAAGGATGTAGGCCAAGCACATAGTTCAGAGTGTAGAAAACGGGATACAATGCCTACATCTCTTTGTATTTCCGAGGATGGTGGATTGATTTTAGTGATTGAACGAATAAAATTCGATTATACCTCCAACAACTACTTTACAAATAATATACAAAATTTAAGGATCTCCAGTCTGGCAGCGCGTTGGACTGGCGCCAAGTAAGTGCGCCTTTCAAAAGCCACCCAGGGCCAGTGCTGAAATCCGTCATAAATCGTTTCGTCGTAGACGCTAAATGTGCTAAAGAGAAAACCACGCAGGTGGTAGTAGCACCGAGATACAAAAGGGGCTGTATGGTGATAGACATTGAGATTAAAATCGGCAGTAGGTTATGAAAGCGCTTGTATAGGTTGATAGAGGGAAAAAGGAAACGGTGATAAATGAGTGGCGATTACCGCGGAAATGATGCTGCAGGTATAGCGGCATTAGGACCCGCAGCGGCCGTACGTTGGAGCTCAGCCTCTTTCCTTTTCGCAAGGAGGCTTTTAAAAGCGCCGAGCCAACAAGCTAGGGCATCCTCGTCCGGAGCACAAAAGCGATAATTACGTTCCTCGGAAATGATTTGCATGCAGTAGCGCTTGCTCCTTGAGATTGGATCGATTTCGACAGCATTGATGATATTAGGGAATGGGATGATGAGGTTCGCAGAGTACTCCTAGGTCATTGTATTAGAGACGAAGTCCGATATGAAGCACATTATCAAAGGATGGAAATACAGTACCTCTTCATTCTTATACAGCCCAAGAGCCTTTGGCCGTAGAACTACCCAGAGTTTCTTCCATTGTCGGACTCCGCGTTTGGATTTGAGAACATACAACCAACCATGATATACTACTCGTTCATCATCGGGAGTCGCGCTAAGGCTACTCACCTCTCTAAAGCTGCGATCTATAGTTGGTCTGTTCTCGCCAGGAGCAGCAGGTGGCGGCGATCGTTCAGCATTTTTCGTGTTCGCCAGCGATAGGGAGGAGTCTTGGAAAGCAGCAACCCCTGTTGTATCCGAAAAGTCTGAAAAGGACCCATGCTCGTTACCCGAGTAGCTCATTATAGTGTGAGACGGACGCCGAGCACTGTGCATATTCTCAGGAGCAATCGAACTTGAAGGCCTGCGAAGTCCTTCCGCTTCTGATGAACTAGAACCCAGGCCATCTCTTTTCAAATGACGTTCAAACCCTTGGAATGTTTTTTGGGCAGGGCTCATTAGGATCATTTCCTCTTCTTCCTCGTCGATTCGCGCTTCGCTCCGTATAAGCTGGACCCATTCTTGCGCGTCCTTCTCAGAAGAAGCGCCCAGGTGAAAGTTTCGCGACGGTGAGAACAAGCCAAACACATGATCCATCTTGCGCTTTGGGTCCTTCTGGCGTGCAACGGCTGTAACCTCAGAGAGGTTGACCTGATGTCGCAATTTTGTTTCATCTTTGTCTTTGTATATAGATAGGAAGTTTGGGCGGAGGACGAGGTGTATGGGTTTCCATGCCTGTATTAAATGAGAGCTGTCAATAGTGTCTAGCTGTACCAATAGGTACCAAACTGTACCTTAGTCTTTCTGGTCCGTTTAAGAACCGTTCCGGACTTGACGACTCTGTCAAACTCAAAGCTTCCATTTTGGTTCACGGGCGATATCACATCGAGCTGTAGTTTGTTGTTGCGCATAGCTTCGCTTGAACGCGACTGGGGTGGTTCAATCTTCATGCCCGCGTGAGGGAATTGCCGAGTCGACATTGACGTACGAGAAGGCTGCGACGTGATTTCGGCCATGTCGGTTATAATTTAAGAAGAGGCAGAGTATATTAAAGCAATTGAGCACCATCTGCTCATGATCGGGGAATGTGGTGGGTGACGGTTGCCAGTCCTACGGGGTTACAGGCGAGGCGGCTGGTATTATAGGTGCAACGAGTGATGACAGCAGGAGCGACAGGGCGTCAGCATGCGCAAGAATAGTCCAGAGAAGTCAAGAGACTTTCATAGTAGCGAGAGTTGCTTGCTCCACGTTGAGGAGTTGTGGCAACGTGGATCGAGTATTTGACGAGTATTTGAAGGGGTCTCAGTAGCAAGCCAGAACGGTATGGCGGAGAATTAGCGGAGGTTTAATATGGTTGACGTATGCAGCCACCACCTGCCCCAGAGAATTGGGGGGCTTGGTGGGGGTTTGAAACGACTCTGAAATTTCAACACCCGCACTCACAGCCAACCATCAAGTAAGGCGCCTACTAACTCTGATCACCACCTTGTAGGCCTACACTTCTCTTTTTTTTCCTTTCGTCATTCCCAAGATACTATCGCGCGCGTCAACAGAACTGCTGCGCCCTCCACCATCTTCCAGGCCTCACGCTGAAGAGCCGTACCTTGAGACACCCGCATTGCAGATAGGCATCTTCTCCGAACTCAGCATCCTGGAAAGGCTTAATATTGTATTCCTAGTCGTAGGGGCAAGATGCCTGTGGTGAACCCGGAGAAGCTGGTTTCGCTACAGCACGCGGCTGAAGGCATAAGAAACGTACCAAGAATCATGTTTACTATACTTTGTAGGATTCGTACTGACTGCTATTCATAGATATGTGTTCTCGCTCACGTCGTATGTATTCACATCCTCTGATCTCCTCAGGCCCAACTAAACGCCATCTCCCAGGACCATGGCAAAACCTCCCTCACCGACGCCCTCATCGCCACAAATGGCATCATTTCTCCTAAGCTCGCAGGAAAGATTCGATATCTCGATTCGAGACCAGATGAACAACTGCGAGGCATCACAATGGAATCTTCCGCGATATCATTGTACTTCTCTCTCATGAGGCGCGCCAGTGCAGACGCGAAGCCTGAGCAAAAGGAATATTTGATAAATCTTATTGACTCTCCCGGGCATATCGACTTTAGTAGTGAGGTCTCTACCGCATCTCGGCTATGTGATGGCGCTGTAGTCCTCGTAGATGCCGTTGAAGGCGTGTGTAGTCAAACCGTCACGGTCCTACGGCAGACGTGGATCGAGAAACTCAAGCCTTTGTTGGTTATTAACAAAATGGACAGGCTAATAACAGAACTTAAAATGAGCCCGACCGAAGCTTATACTCATTTAAACAAACTACTAGAACAAGTCAATGCTGTTATGGGAAGCTTCTTCCAAGGCGAGCGTATGGAAGACGACCTCAAATGGCGAGAGAAAGTAGAAGAGCGAATCAATGCTGCGGCAGCAAAAGTCAGTGAACGAGCTGATGGCTCAAGTTCGACTGTTTTCGAAAATGGCGACAGCATCGATACTACAAGCACACCTGCAGAGTATGAAGAAAAGAACGACGAGGACATATATTTTGCCCCGGAGAAGAATAACGTCATCTTTAGCAGCGCCATCGACGGCTGGGCATTTACAATCAAGCAGTTTGCTGGCCTTTATGAAAGAAAGCTTGGCATAAAACGATCTGTACTTGAAAAGGTCCTCTGGGGAGATTTCTATCTAGACCCGAAAACAAAACGGGTCCTTGGATCAAAGCATCTCAAGGGCAGACACTTGAAACCTATGTTCGTTCAATTAGTCCTTGACAATATCTGGGCCGTATACGAGGCAATTACTGGGGGTGACAAAGGGAAGGGGTGCGTGGATCTCCTATCCTGTCCAACTTCTTCAATAGCAATGTATATACTAGACCAAATACTTATCATTTATAAAATAGAGATCCCACTATGGTAGAAAAAATAATTAAATCCCTCTCCATAAATATTCCACCTCACATTCTCCGGTCTCGAGACCCCCACGCATTACTCACCGCAATCTTCGCTGCCTGGCTTCCATTATCGACCGCCCTGCTCGTTTCAGTCATTGAATACCTCCCTTCACCTGCCAGTGCCCAAGCCGCAAGGATGTCGGACCTTATCGAAAATTCTCCCGGAGCCGACTTCGTAGCTCCAGAAGTCCGTGACGCGATGACGAACTTTAAGGTCTCCAAAGACTCCCCAGTCGTCGCCTATGTTAGCAAAATGGTCGCCATTCCGCAGAGCGAGCTCCCGGAAAACAAACGGCGAGGTGGCAGTGCACTAAGCGCAGAAGAGGCACGGGAACTTGCCCGTAAGAAGCGTGTTGAAATCGCTAGAGTCCAGGCAATCGCAAATGGAGGAAATTCCGACGTGGGTGGTCTTACGGATGCGCTCAGTGGTGCTGCGATCGGAGGGCCGGGAGACCAGAACAGTCCTCCAGACTCAGAAAGCAAAGAAGACCCCGAACACCTCATCGGGTTCGCGCGACTCTACTCTGGTACGCTGAGCGTCGGCGACTCAGTCTATGTTCTTCCGCCAAAGTTCACTCCAGCGAAGCCGCATGCCCACCCCGAACCTCAAAAGGCGACAATAACAGCGCTCTACCTCCTCATGGGCCGAGGCCTTGAGCCCCTTATGCATGTCCCCGCTGGTGTTGTTTTCGGTATTGGCGGTCTTGCAGGCCATGTGCTCAAGTCCGGGACTCTCTGCTCTCAGCTCTCCGGCTCTGTTAATCTCGCTGGTGTGAATATGGGCATGCGGCCGATCGTGCGGGTGGCTCTCGAGCCTGTCAACCCTTCAGATTTATCGAAGATGATTGCGGGCCTGAAGATGCTCGAGCAAAGCGACCCATGTGCTGAGTACGAAGTGTTGCAGAGCGGAGAACATGTTATTCTGACGGCTGGCGAACTTCACCTGGAGAGATGCTTGAAGGATCTGAGAGAACGGTTTGCCAAATGTGAGATTCAGCAGGGCGAGCCGATTGTGCCGTATCGGGAAAGCATCGTGGCAGCTGCGGAGATGAATCCGCCCAGAGATAAAGACTTGCCAAGAGGAACAGTGGTAGGTGTTACGACAAGTAAACAAGCGAGCGTGAGGTTAAGAGTCAGACCCTTGCCAGCTGCTGTGACGGAATTTTTGGGAAAGAATGCAGGGGCAATCAAGAGGCTATACTCCGAACGAAGGGCGGAGGAGGAGGGGAAGCGCGGGAACGGCACGGATACACCAACTCGGCAGATTGCGGAACATGATGGGATGGAGGAGGCGGAGACTATCGAGACAGGACATGTCCTGTCTCTTGTAGAGTTCAAGGAACAGCTTAGACAGGCCTTTGCGGAAGCGAAGACGGAGAAAGAGGCATGGAAGGGGGTGATTGAACAGATCACCGCGTTTGGGCCGAGGAGAGTTGGGCCAAATATCTTGGTTGATGCTACGAGGAGTAGTATCTGTAGTAAAGCGTAAGCGAATTCCCAGATTTATGTCTCTATACTCATCACATACGTTTCCATATGGACTACTGACATTCCATAGCCTTCAAGAACTCTCGTCCCTAGGTGCCCATTCAGCCTCACCAGCCCCTTCTAATCCAACAATAACTCCTTCCACTTTCACTGATAAAATCGCCTACGCTTTCCAACTGGCGACAGCACAGGGGCCTCTCTGCGCTGAGCCAGTTCAAGGAATCGCCGTATTCCTCGAAGATGTGACCATATCCATCCCTGCTGAGGAAGAGAATCCTGCCTCGCATGATAGACTAGGCCGGCTGACCGGCGAAGCCATCAAGACAGTCCGAGACTCGGTAAGGCAAGGCTTTCTAGACTGGAGCCCGAGGATGTTGTTGGCAATGTATAGCTGCGAGATTCAGGCATCAAGTAAGTTCTGCTACACAGTCTCTCCTATTTAAGAATGACTCTAACACATTCTCAGCCGACGTCCTTGGCCGCGTTTACGCTGTGCTAACCCGTCGCGGTGGCACCATCCTCTCCGAAACCCTCTCAGATACCATCTCGTCCGCTTCCACCACTGGCTCCCAGACGTTCACCATTAGCGCACTACTCCCCGTCGCCGAGTCATTTGGCTTCAGTGACGAGATCCGCAAACGCTCCTCCGGGTCTGCGTCACCCCAGCTGCGGTTTGCAGGATTTCAGATGCTAGATGAAGATCCGTTCTGGGTACCGTTTACCGAGGACGAGCTGGAGGATTTGGGTGAGAAAGGCGACCGAGAGAATGTTGCGAAGAGGTATATGGACAGCGTGAGACAGAGAAAGGGCATGTTAGTGCAAGGAAAGATGTTGGTTAGAGACGCGGAGAAGCAGAAAACGCTCAAGAGGTAGGCGTGTGGCTGGTTAGCTGGGGAATGGCCAGGCGGCAATCTGCTGCAGTATGCCATGTGACGTAGATTCTAGCGCACTTGCTAAGTTGCATAGCTGCTGGTCCAATGGAGTACGAATTTAGACGATGGGAACCGAAAATGATTTGACTGTTGTTCTTTCAACGCGGCTAAAAAAACACCATTTTGTCTTGAAAGACGTGTAAAACTCGAAAGAAGGCAACTGAGAAGCCAAAAATAAGCGTAGAGGTAGACTTAGAAAGCAGTTGTCCAATTAGTGGCCCTGTTGAGAGTTGTCGCGGTTTCCTTGGCTGGCAGAATGCTGGCATTATTGTTGTCCTGTGGTGGTAAAGTTGGGTCCACGACAGACTCTCCCATGACTCTCATCCAGCAAATTCTCCCACACAACATACCAACTTTCTTAGTAGACTGCTCTCTACTCTCCCTGCCTCTTCCTCCGCACTTGTCCAACTCAGAAAATTCGAATCAACATACGAGGGCGCTTTCAGTTGCTCACGCGACACTAGGAAATTCGTTGTCGCACAGATCATACCGCCCACGCCGTCTCCGAAACCAGTCTATTCGGCAAAAATTTGTGACCATGGACCAAGACTGTGCCTTTGACGGCACCGAAATCCCAGTCTTTCTGCCGGACGAGGGCGAGCTATTAGAAGAGAATGCGCATCTTCACCGGCAGGTCGGGGTCCTGGAAAGGAAATATTTTGTGGTCAAGGATCAGCTCGAGGCAGCATGGGGGACCTTGGGCTTCTACGAATACCCGTTCCCGTTCCTTGCCCTCCCTCGCGAAATCCGGGATCAGATATACCTCTATGCCCTTACGGCTCCGCGCTCCATCAATCCGTCGCCGAATATTTTTGAGGAAGATCCATACACACCGAGGAAACCGCCCTGTCCTGAGTTGTGCCTTGCAAGTAAGCAAGTGTACCACGAAGCGAATGCGATACTCTACGCCAAAACGACGTTCGCGTTCCTAGATGCGGACGAGATGATGGACTTTTTTGATAGAATTGGGCGGAGGAACACGGCGCTAATCCAGTCCATATCGATCGCCGTCAACTACACGCCAATGCTTGACGGCCGAGCAGAACCATCGGATTGGGCGAACGCCCTTGGCAAATCCGGCCTAAGGAGGGTGTGCAAGATGCGCATCACAGGCGAGCGGGTCGGCGCGGGAGAATTTGAACACATGAAAATCGGCTCAGACTTAGCGTATGCCATTAAGGATATCTTTGTGCGAGACCGGGAGGTGAAACCGAGGATTTCTCTTACGCTCAAAGGATTCCGCAGGAACGAGCATAAGAAGTTTCCAGACCATTGGAAGATCGTAACAGAGCAGTGGTATGACACAAACGACTACCGTGAGGAGTGGGAGGACTCGTGTGGGTCAGAAGACGAGTTATTTGAAGACTCGGATGGAGGAGAGTCCAGCATATGGGATGGCTCCGATTCAGATTGGATGTAGGTGGGGGAAGAATTTTTGTTAAATGCTATCACCAGTGGTTTTACTCCGTAGATTTACCTTTTACTGGCGTTTCCAAAACGGCTCGGGGTGGCATCTTCAAATCCAGCACAGTGTCACTTGATTTTTTGGAGTATATACATATGAGTTGCTCGCACGATATACATATTTTCACAGTCAGCCTATTACTATGTTCTACTGTTTGCACAATTCCTTAGCATAACTATTTCATTTGGCACAAGTAAATAAATCCTCTTCTAGATTTCATTGATCATCCTAATTTCAATTTCACTGAGTATCTGCAGCTGAAGGTCGCCCCACTATGAGAAGTTGAATTAAGGAAGTCGATTCGATGTGCTTGTTAAGCATGTGAGCATCTAGTGATCATCAGTCATTCTTTTATTACATATGCTGCTCTCGGTGCATTGAGAACCGAGTTTAGCTACGACATGACTAGGCCCACAATTCGAGTAAGCTGCAGACGGTTCATGTGGGAAATTAGTTGCGATATATTCTTAACTGTTCCGCCTCATTCCGGAACAAATCGTCCTCAAAGAGGAACAAGTCGTGTATCGCTTTTTGGAGCTTCATTCTGGAACAATTGTCTCATTCTGGAAAAGATTTTGAAGTTATATGAAGCTTTTTAATGAAGCTTTTATGCGATTTTTAGCGATTTCTACGAGTTAATGTAAGAAATATGGTTCAGTTTATGACTGGAAAAAACGATTAATATATAATTTCACTGATTCTGGGCGTAAATTGAGTAGTAATATATCCTTGATATTATAATCGATCATTTGGTGGAGCATATTGATTTTCTAATAAGATTTTACAAGGCTCAAGAGATCAAATTCTACCACCTCCCCCCCCAAAACCACCACAACACCATTAAATTCTATCTAAACCAGGTTACGCTGTGATTGATAAGTGTATTTAGAGGCTTTTCCGCGTCACAGATATAGCTTATAGGTAGTGAAACCTAATTAAGTAGGGGGTGGTCGATTACGTTCCCCAACACTAAAAATTCCAAATCGCGTAAGCCCCAATTTTACGGAGATCCATCGAAAAACGAGCCCTCCAAGGCTCTGTCGGCCGCATACTGATTTCCTAATTAGGTTTGGCGCGATCACGATCTAGATCTCTCCTGCCTAGCCCGTCTTACCCTGACCATCGCCCACCTTTAAGGCCTACCCGGTGGAGCTTGTCGGGCGCCTCTAGAGGCCTCGCAGCTCTGGGTGAACATCTTCCCTTATATACCACCGGCGCTTGGCCCTTTGATTTGACGTTGCGTTTAGCCTGCGAGCGGGCTTTGCGATTTGGATCTGCGAGCTAGGAAATAAGGTCGTTATATTTATCCTGGGGGACGCGCTTTATTGACTTCTTCCTAGTTTCTTCTAGATACTTCGTAAAAGCGGGCTTTACTATAACTGAGAAGACAGGAATAGCCCGGGAGGCATTATAGTATTCAGTTAAGGAAGGCAAGGTAGTTGTATCAGATGTGGAGGCCGATATCGCTGTTGCTGGTGTCAGATTTAACCCGGCAATTAAGTTAGATATATATTTAGAACTTACAGAGAAGGCCCGTATATTGTTGGGATCTAATTAAGTCGTAGATAAGGTAGTAACGTAGGTCACCGGGTTATGACGGTCCACCTAGTTATGACGGAAATCTGACCGCCTGTCTAATTAGGAAAAGCGGTTTCCTATTTAGGTATTCTGCCGGAAAATATCGCCTCAAGCGACGAAGAGGCCTCAGATGAGGACTTTAATCCGCCAACTCGCGGTTATCTAAGCAATCAGATGCCTAATACACTGTAAAAAGTCGATATAGACTCTCTCCTATATATATTTAAGGCTTCATTCGGGTTTAATAATAAAATAATGCTTTGCGATAGTTTTTACTAGCGATTTGCCTGCAAATCGGCATTCGGCAGTATTTTGGTATTCCGTCATAACTAAATGCGGTTAGATTCCGTCATAACTAGGTGGACCGTCATAACCCGGTGACCTACGTTAGCTCAGGAGCGATCAATGAAAATTGTGTATAGAAATTAAAGTTGCTAAAGTTTAAAGTTCGAAGTCCCTAAGCTAAGCCTAATTAGGCGATTTCAAAGCAAAATCAACACCATAAGGGGCTCACGAGAGCTCTCCAAAATGCCTTGCACTTGATTGCAAAATATTATTCGACTACTTATTGAGTAGATCATTTGCCGATGTCGTGTAGGCGTTGTAGGCGCAATTTAGGGCTACTATAGGCCTCATACAATAACCATTTATAAATAAAAATCGAGCACAAGGTGCAACTATTTTGAATGGCTTTGCGATTAACGGTGTAGATGCAGCGTTGGTGGGCCTCAACTGGACTGTATCACCTCACAATTAGCCTGATCTTTGAAAGATCTATTCCGGAACAAAGCAATTGTTCCGGAATCAACCCGCCAAAAGCGATACACGACTTGTTCCTCTTTGAGGACGACTTTGTTCCGGAATGAGGCAGAAATGATCCAGAACGTGTCGTGTGCCGGTATGGGGAAGAACAGGTTATTAAAAAGAGCTAAAGCTAGTAAGTTTTGGTAGAAATTACGCTTTAACCAATAACTTTTTATAGATAACTGTACAAATAAAATAGTATAGATTAGGGAGCTACTCTATTCATTTCACGAATCAGTTCGGCACACTTTCTAGCACAATCAAAAGTTCTAACATGAATTTCGGCAGACATAACAGTTCATACTACCGCTTAGTCTTGAAGTTTGCAAGGATTTTAGATCTAGTCATCCCTGCACAAAGAGTAAGCTGACACTGAGTAATCATTTAGGATATTAGCGTAACCGGCAAGCATGTGGCCCATGTATGCATGTGGCCAACCCCACCAAAATCACGAAAAACGCGACACCGTTATACAACTACAACCTCAATGGCCACCCCACAACAATAAAACCCCAGTTTTTAAGAGGGCAGACTTCTTCTATCTATAAATGCCTATAGGTAAGGCCAATTTACAAGTTTCTGAAAGACCACAGGCACGTATAATTTGGTGGGGTGGGCCACATGCATACATGAGCCACATGCTTGCCGGTTACGTTATTAAATGCTAGGGCAATCGGCTGCGTAAGCAGCCGCTATATAAACTCTACATGCTGCTCAAATTTCCAGTTCATGTCTAGATGCTCTTGTCTTTAAAGATTTCTCAACTTAATCTCTAAGGATATAAAGGTTCACTACAATTGCAGCAGTTCCGGGAAACAGGTGTCGTAGATTTCAATCTGCCAATAATACTACAAGCAAAAGAAGCCAAAAAAAAAACCGACTACTAGAGGAGCACACGTGAGTATTGACACTGACTTCTTTGAAACTCAACAGAGGTTTAATGTCTAATAGTAGTGTTCCTGAAGAAGCATACTGGGACAAATACTTAAGTACCACGAAATTGGAAGCTCTTTATAGCAGCGGCACCGACTTCTCTCATACTAGTGAACTAGCTCAACGGTTTCATACAGCAATTATCGGTCAGAGCCGTTCATAGGACAACAACCATGGGCGATATCGAATCACAAAGAGCCTCTGTTACTACAACCGACGGTGTAACAATCAGCTATATCCGCGCCGGGTCAGGCCCGGATCTCCTTTTCATTCCAGGCTGGTCCCAGACGGCTGCACAATGGCGGAAGCAGCTAGTAGAATTTAGTCAGAATTATCGAGTTACAGCAGTGGATATGCGTGGACACGGAGAATCTGGTAAGCCAAATTATGGCTACCGAATCGCTCGTTTAGCAGCCGACATTCACGACATAATCAATCAACTCGACTTGAGGGATATAGCTGTCATCGCTCACTCTATGGGTTGCAGCATCATGTGGTCTTACTGGGACCTATTTTCTCATGACCGAATCGCCAAACTTATCCTGGTTGACCAGCCGGCTTTATTGACTGCGGATCCAACTTGGGAGGAGGGTATTGCGGGCAACCTCGGAGCCATCTTTACACCAACTAGTTCTTTCGAGTATTCATCAGCAATGCGGAGCTCAAATGGTGCCGCGGCTTCTGCAGCGTTGGTGGCAGGCATGAAAACACCCGGTATGACCGATGAAGACTTCTCGTGGATTATGAAGCAAAACCTTAAAATGCCGCGTGAGCACGCCGCCACACTCTTCATCGACCATGCTGCAGCTGACTGGCGTGACGTTCTCCCGCGAATCACTGTGCCCACACTAGTGATTGGCGGATCCGCCAGCCTAATTCCAACATCGGGCATTGAGTGGATTGCATCGCAGATTCCGGGCGCTAAACTCCGCATATTCAGCGAGAGTGAAGCTGGCAGTCATTTTTTATTTTGGGAAAATGCAAGCGGTTTTAATGCTACTGTCTATGACTTCCTTAAACAATAAGTGTAGATATTTATAACTAGACAACTAGTAATACTTAGTATATAGCCATTAGCATATCATTATACCGTTTTAGGTGCCCTTCTAATAGGTTTTATAATAGCGGTGTTATTATTATATAACTTTTATATACTTAGCTGCCCTTTCAAAACGAGGCCCATAAGCTCTCAGACTCTCGGGGAGATTTAGTTGCACGTACCAAGGGTCTACCCCGAGGGTCTGATTTATGAGATAACTTACCTCGCACTTAGACTCCTCCTTTCCCCTAAGGATTTATCTATTCATATAGTATACCATTAGGGGAGATAGCTGTTTGGTGGACAGTTGCCGTCTGATTGGACAAGGTAAAGGCTGGTGCTTCCGGGTTAAGCTTGGAGGGTCCCGAGGCACGGTTTGGAGCAAACCCCACACCTTTTGGGAGGAGCGTTAGGGTTCGTAGGCTCATATGTAATTCGTTCGAAATTATTGGTTGGCCTACACTAGTATTAGTACTTGCGAATATCTAAAGCGTTCTGTGAACCGACTTACCATTGTTGGAACTCGGTCTGTTGAAATAAATCATCGGCCTTACAAGCCCAAAAGTCGTCTCGTTGGAGACTCCTCGCCGTCTTAGTTCAATCATTCGTTATACCTTTGAATTTCTCGAAGCTCCTTAAAATCCCAAGGAGCCCTAAACATCCTAATAGTAATAACTTCAACGGTTGGATATCCCCAAAGCATCATATCAACCTCGTAACCTTCCTTCTGGAACATTTTGTCGACCTGAGTCAGGTGTCATGCCACCGACTCAGTTACCTACCCCTTGACTCGGTCACCGACTCAGTCACCGACTCCCTATTACGTACCCCCCCCCCCCCTGGTACCTGCATCTATCTTATGTATAGTCTCTTTTCT
>Ga0307515_10006541_pt1 | contig 23296 bp, 19 predicted proteins | sample 17_EM_MG_FD_194513 | JGI IMG/M metagenome (GOLD analysis project Ga0307515, IMG submission 194513) | Populus trichocarpa ectomycorrhiza microbial communities from riparian zone in the Pacific Northwest, United States - 17_EM | ecosystem: Host-associated > Plants > Roots > Unclassified | place... | reverse complement strand
GCATAAGCAGAGGGTGAGAGAATTTGATAGAACACCCAGCCTTGAGGAGCCACACATATTGCATGGATCAACAACAGCTCAACATGAGTATGTGTAACCAAGAGCTGCAAAGAATAGAGTGTGTATTTCATTGTGTGGTAAAATGGTACATCCGCAAAAGTGCAAATCGACAATAGCCTGCACTATGGATACATGTGGACATGCTCTGCTCATAGCAAGCTTCCCATCAACCTCTGTGTGACATGCAGTCTATAGTCATCTATATTCAATTTATAGAGGTGTGCACATGTGCCTATGGAATTATATTTGGCTGGTAGCCAGATATGGATGTATAGCGGTGTTTACTACCTGTCCGTGATAGCAGTATGGTATCTACTGGGGAGTCTGCTGGCACTTGAAACCCATATTGGAGCCTACTCTAAAGCCTGCTTGATATTCTGCTTGGAAGTCTGCTTCATTGCCTTGTTCAGTGTCTGCTTCAAAGTCTGCTTGAGAGAGCCACACTTCAAGGATGGGCTTGAGAGATGCGCGCTTCGGAAGGTGTGGAGTTTTTGATGGGATGCTTTTGGCTGATGACAATCTCTGAGTTTGTGGAAGCTTTGACACTAACATTGACAAAGCCAACCTACTTGTCTAAGAGTTTCTGGTACTATAATCACCATCACCAATACTATCATCATCACCATCATCACTATGGCCATCATACCATTGGCATTATCACAATCAGCCCCAGACTGACTGCACACACATACACCCACAATTAGGGGCTGTGGGCAGCAGATTTGGCCAGAAAATCTGAGTTGGAGATCTGCTCTCCCCAAGATCCAATTTTCTACCTTTCCTGCAGATTTGAAAATTGCAATTGTCAACTCGTTGTCCAGGACACATTGTGAGATCTCGTTGCGGTGGATGCAATCATAATTTGGCTCAATCCAAAATATCAACTTACATTATGATTTCGGCCACTATATGCCACCCACCTCCCACACCCACCACCTGCCTCCTGGTGCCTGGTGGGTGCAACTCTGCTGGTCTCTGGATGGAGCACCCAGAAGCATACATGGGAGCATATAGTCAGGTGAGATTGGGAGTATCTTGCCTCTTGAGAGTGAACTTGGGAGCACAGAGTCAAGTAGGCTGGGAGTGTGTCATGTAATATAATTGGAGACATACTTGAGAGCATGCTTGGGAGTGTGCTTGTGAGCATCTTCAGAGCTTACTTGAGAGTATATATAGCTGAGAGTGTGCCATGGAGTGCAATTAGGAGCGTCCTTGAGAGCATGCTTGTAAGTATACTTGAGAATTTACTTGGTGGTATACATGAGAGCATACTTGGAGTGCACTTGGAAGCATCTTGAGAGCTTACTTCAGAGTGTATAGTCAAGCAGGCTGGGAGTGTATCATTGAGTGAAATTGGGAGTGTACTTCAGATAATGCTCAGTGGGGCACTTGAGAGGGTCTTGAGACCTTACCTGGGAGTGTACAATGAAGTGTATTTCGCAGTATTGTTGAATGCAGCATGATGTAAGTATTAAGCACCCAGAATTGTATGTATATCATAGTAATCTAGTCAATGAGCAGGTTCATAGGAGCTCATACTGCCACGCATCAAATATGCTATTAGTGACCATGCCAGAAACCACTTCTCTATGAGTGATGAGTCATGTAATGCCAATTTTCCCGGTGTACCTATCTACCTCAGAGTCTCCTAAATATATACACTCCCCATCACCCAGTCCACCTCTGTAGTCCCAGTGTTTCTGTGTACCACCATCCCCCTGCTGGCTTTCCCTGCCAATGTAAGCACTGGAGATAAGATACGGATTTTTCCACCACCCCGTGTACACTCAACTTCAACTTCTACTGTATACCCACTGTACAGGTCCCAAGCCCACTAGTATATCTCTCCAAGTCTCTGTGAGGTTGTACTATTTCTATGGCTGGGGCAATTATTATCAGCTGAAAAGAAGCTGCCTGCTAAGCTATTTGAATGATTTGAAATCCAATGATGTCACCAAGTTTTGCTCTGATCACAACATGTTCTAGGGATGAAACATCCATAAATAGGTCCTATTTCACTTCCCAGTTACCAATTTACTCCATTGCAAATTCTCCTCATATTACTGTAAAAAAACATTACAATAAAGGTATTAATCCACAACTGCCCACTGAATATTAAAAATATCATGAATCTCAACCTGGGATGTGAAAGCAGGTATAGTTATACACATTTCATGTATATCACACTTGGTTGTCAGAGTGCAACTTGCTGACTTGAATTAGTGGGTTGTTTTTGATTTGAGTTCTTGTGGTTTATACTTGCCACTATCAGCCACTCAGCCTCAGAATTCTGACCAATAGGAATCGAAAAAGACACATTCCGTGTGCTTATATGAATAATAGAACACTTTGTAATCGGAGGAAATTTCGCGGACTTAATTGAACTTGAGTTGGTTAATATGTTGAGCTTACACACAGTACTTTACCCACGATATTTGGGGCTGCTTCACGAGCTTAGATAATGGGTCTTATATATACTTTGCATATTGATATTAAGCTCACTATAGATGTAGAGAAGGATACTGAATCCTGGTACTCAGTTGTACTTGACTTCCAGTTGCCCTTGACTTTTAGGTGCACTGCTCTCTATCCTCTCAACTCTAGCAAGATCAGCTGTATGGAATACAATTTTTGTTATAAGTTGCTTTAAGATTAAAAATTCGAACAATATACTACACTATATCCAGATGCTAATATTTGTGCAGAGCGCTAAGTATATTTACACAGTGCTCTGTAAACTTATACAATGCTGTGCATAATATGAAGTTTATATCCCCTCCCTACTGTATACAACGCCAACCTTCGGGGTGCCATGTACACTTTGACTCCAGGGAAACGATGGTGTATCACCAATGATCACTCGATACATTCACTTGTGGTTAGGGTCCCCGATCGAAAGCATGTTTCTGGGGTGGGTGATTTCTTTAGCATGGCCCAAGGAAACTCCGAAATTTTGCCAGGCGTATATAAGTATATTTAACTACGACCTGGCACCTCCCATATACCTTCAAAAATTTGGGACTGCACAACTCAAGCTAGTGATGACCGATGCGAAGGTTTCGTATCAGGGCGTCAGCCGAATAAGTATACTGACCTCAAAGCTTCTGGTCGACAAGGCAACTGAATAGTTGATATTGGTTGTACACACGAGACGAGTCCAGGCGAACTTTTACTTGGGTTCGAGCCCGATATGCATCAACGTAATTTCCTTCTCTATGAAGGTCTTGAGCTCTCCCATGGAATTGTTGTTGAGGGATGCAAGAAAAAAGTCTTGGCGAAACAGAAACAGCGCGATAAGTCGACAACAGCGATAGCAACTACAAAACGGACAGCGGCAATCGATTCTGAACGTCGAATTGACCCCGGAGCGAGTGTCCCAGCACCAGTGAGACCGCAGGAGGAGGGCGCGCACACGAACCAACGCAATTGAGTGGAGTCGCCTAGAGTCTTGGCAGAAAACGCGATTGCGCGACGCATCGGCCAACCAGCAAGCGACAACGAGGACTACCCTAGAAAGAGAGGTTTGCTTCACAGGAGTGATGACCGAAGCCAGAGTAAGCGAGAGGAGCGACCTGGACACGGGAGAAGCAGGAGACAGGAGGAGCGAAGCGCCTGTGGACGTGGCGATGGAGATGACGACAGGGGCGACACCCACCCCCGCAGAGACTGCGGGCGCAACCATGTTTGAGCCGATGGAGAGAAACGAGAACGGGAAGCAGAGAACCAGGAGCGAGGCCCCGGCGACCCCCAGCGCTTGGAGGAGCCGCATGGAGAGAACAATGCGACAGCAAGCGCAGGAGCTAATGCAGCTGCACCGAACTGTTGGACACCTAAGAAACTTGGTGCAAGCGCAGGCAGCCCGCGAAGAAGCACAGTGGGTGGGAATGAGCACGTGGATGCAAGAGAGAGAGCAGAAGTGGGATGCCCGCCACGAGGACGACAAGGTGTGGGGGGTGGGCATCACAAATATGATCGCGAAGGTCATGAAAGGAGTAGCGCCAGGCCAGGAAGCGAGAGAGAAAGAGAGAGACGAGACCGCGAGGATGGACGGCGGAGGGCTAGAGGCCTCGCAACATGCGGATACACCGCAGGAAGGAGGACCAGAGAAGCGCCAACAGCTGCAGCAGCAACCGAAGCCCAGACGGCCGCTCAAAGTGCAGCCGAAACCGCAGCACGAACCCAAGCCAAAGTCAGCACCGACACCGGCGAGACGGTGGGAGACAGTCCCACCCCGAACCCAGAGGCAGAGGGCACCCAGCGGCCCAGGCGGATCGAGCACAACAGCAAGACGCCTGATATTCAAGAGAGACAAGAGCATACTGCTCCCGGGCCCGGCTCCGACTTCCGGCTCGAGCATGGCAGATAGACGGCTGATCTTCAGGAGGGACGAAAGCATCCCCCTACATGGAAAGATGTATGAGGAAACAGCATCAGCAGTCAACGGAGCGCTGTTCCAGCAGCAGGCCCCGGCACACGTCCGGATCATGAACGCGAGAAGGAACGCGAAGGGCACAATAACCGCAATCAGGCACCAAAACGCAACAGCAGAGATGGCTCTCCTGTACCGAGATATCATTATTAAGGCAGCCAGATCAGTGGACAAGGGGATCATCGACGTGGAAGGAAACGAATCTTGGGAAAGACTTAAAATCCACACCGTCCCGCTCGTGAGATACATGGGCAAGGGCACCGAAGGACTACAAAAACTGAGGGAGGAGATTCAGGCAGAGAACGAGGGGGTGGCGATTCCTGCCCGAGTGAGATGGCTATCGAACCCCCGAATCATCAGAGAGAGAGAGCAGAGAGGAGGGATCAAGGCATCATTGGTGGTCTTCATTGTGAGGGGGAAGCAGGTGGCACAGAGACTAGTGAACAAAGGCGTAATTGCTGCAGGAGTACGATACAAAGTCGAACCATACACCAACGCAGGCCCCGACAGCCTCTGCGAGCTCTGTTGCGGATGGGGCCACATCGAGAGCAAGTGCAGCCACCATCAACCGAAGTGCGGCGACTGCGCCGGACCACCCCGATCGAGCGAGCACAGGTGCAATGTGGTCGGGTGCGCATTGAAACAGGGAGCAGTATGCAGCCATACACAAGAAAAATGCCTGAACTGCTAGGGGAATCATATTGCATTCAGCGGACAGTGTACGAAGAAAATCGAGGCCATCACAATGGGGCGACAGAGCAGGAAAGTGCAACGGAATGGACGAGAGACAAGGGAGGTAACGGGGGCTAACAGAGTAGCGCTCGGCACCAGGCAGGCTAGGGATACAAGAAACGGAGAAGGATAAGGGGAGCCGACGGCCAACGAAGAGCAAGGCGATACCGGGGAGATGGAGGGGGCGGAGATGGAGATTGAGAATGACGTGACCATGAGCGAGACCACTGCAGAGATCGAAATGGGAGCCGCCACTTCCAATGATTGGAGCAATCCAACACAATTGCGCCAGGTGATACGCGTGGACCATGGCAGCGCCGGAGACAGGAGTGGATCGGAAGGCAGATTTGGTACTTTTGCAGGAACCGCCGGGGGAGAACGGGAGAATCGGAATCAGTCACCCGGCGTATGAAATTAGAAAACGAAAGAGAGTGTGGACGGCGGTGCGCAAGGGAAGTGGCCTTGCAACGGACGAACGGACAAACCTGAGCAGGGGCGCGAACGACGATGTCATGGTGACTGACGTAAAAAGAAGAGGAGAAAAGATGACGAGGATTATCAATGTGTATGATCAAAGAGACGTACAGACTGGAGAGAGACGGGCGAGGAAGCTAAACTGGCACAGAGCCATCCGACAGGGAGGTGGCACAATAATCGCGGGCGACATGAATGCACACAGCCAAAGGTGGGACCCGAGATGCAGGGAGCAACGCGATGCGACGTTCTGGGAGGAGATTATAGACGAGCACGGGCTAGAGATTGGGAATGATGACGACAGGCCCACTCACCACTGGGCGAGAAACAGCGAGGAAGGCGAGTCGACCATAGACCTGACCCTGGCCACCCGACCAATCACGCAATGGACAACACTGGGTGGGAGCCACGCTACAGGCTCCGACCACGAGGTGATCGAGTGGGAGTTCAATGTCGACAAACAGGAGGAGGCAGAACACGTGCAGGTCATAGGATGGAACCTGGCCGCCATGTCAAAAGAGGACGAGGAAGCAGCAGAGAAACTTTGGAGGGAGCTGGAGAGAGAAAGAGCCCACCTAGGCGAGGAATGCACGGGAGACGATGTAGAGCGAGAGGCCGAATTGTGTCAAGAAACACTGAGCAAAGTTCTAGATGCCAAAGCGAAGAAAATCAGAATCTGCGCTCGATCGAAGAGGTGGTGGAATGGCGAGATCAAGCACAGGAGAAGCGCACTGGGGAGAGAAAAGAGAAGGGGAAGGAGGTCAGAGGCGGCAGCGCACGCGAAAGCAGAACTGCAGAAGTCAATTCGACAGTCCAAGAGCCGGATGTGGAATGACTATGTGCAGAACCTTAGGGGGGGCGAGGTCTGGAGGGCGGCAAAGTTCACCAACCCTCAAGCGGGAGCAACCGTGGAAGCGCTGACTGACAGAGAGGGGAAGCAAGCAAATACCATTGCCGAAAAGGAGGAAATGCTCAGAGGAGAGTCTTTCCCCCTGAATGACGGAGACCAGTATTACGAACTACCCCCAGCAGGCCAAGCCCACGAACGCATAACTGAGCAGTCAGTCGAACGAGCTCCGTTCTCGCAGTCGGTTAAGAAGGCCCCAGGCCCAGACAAGCTGTCGTTCGGAGCCATATGTCCACTCTGGAAGTGGGACAAAACGCGAATTGTAGGACTAACGAAGGCAGCGGTCCGAATGGGCCATCACCCAGCCGTCTGGAAGCGCGCGAGCGGGGTGGTGATTCGAAAGCCAGGAAAGGAGGATTATACGAAGCTGAAGTCGTACCGAACAATCTCTCTGCTCAGCTGCATGGGGAAAGTCGTTGAGAAAGTAGTCGCAGAGCTGCTATCCGACGAGGCCAAGAGGGGAGCACTGCTAAGCGACGGCCAATTTGGCAGCAGAGAGAAGAGGTCGGCCATCGACGCTGCGGCCATCATGGTTGGCAGAGCGCACACTGCGTGGAAAGAAGACAACATTACGGGTGTCCTCCTGATGGACATCAAGGCAGCATTCCCAAGCGTAGCGAGAGGAAGGCTGATCCATGCGATGAAGGCCAAGAAGATAGATGGAGATCTCATACGATGGACCGAGAGCTTTCTCTCAGAGAGGATGGTGGAGATGGTAATCGAAGGCAATGTCTTACAGAGTCACCCCGTGGAGGCAGGTGTCCCGCGGTGCTTACCCGTATCGCCGATTCTCTTTGCGATACACACCTCTGGACTGATAAAGTGAGTGGAAGAGAGAGTGCAAGCCGAAGGCCTCTCCTTCGTAGACGACCTCGGATGGGTAGCAACCGGGAAGGACGTGAACCAGGTGGTCGAAAGACTTGAAGCCTGAGCAGCAGAGAGCATCATGTGGGCCAACAGATGAGATCTCCAGTTCAACACTGCAAAGACGGAGGCAGCACACTTGACATGCAGGAGAGGCCACAAGAAGCACCTCCAGCCGAAACTCACAGCCAAAATCAAGGTAGGAAACGGCTTCGTCCGATTCAACAAAGAGGCGACACGCTGGCTGGGAGTCTGGATGGACGCCCACCTGACGTTCAAAGAGCACCACAACCGGTGCATGAACAAGGCCAGGGCAGCAGAAGCCCGATTGCGCGTACTCACGAAGATGCACGGAATCATCCCAGAGCGAGTAAGAGCTGTCCAGATAGCTTGCGTTCAAGCCGTCGCGCTATATGGAAGCGTGCTCTGGTGGGACCCGAGAGAGATTGGCAGACCAGAGGATCTTCAACTCCTGCTCAATCAGCAAGCTAGATCAACCCTGGGCGTCCTCCCCACGACGCCAATGGGCGCACTTAGGAGAGAGTCAGGGCTCACACCTGCGCCAGTAGCCCTGGACGCCAGGCAGCAACGATTCACAGCGAGGCTCGCAAGCGCGTGCGAAGGCTCCAAACTACAGGCAGTGCATGACCACCCCACATCTGGCGCACCGATATGCAGAGTTATCACAAAGGAGCACGAGCGAGGCCGAGAAGCAGAGACAATGCGCTGGCCTAACCCTGACGAAGAGCCGGCGGTCAAGACGGTCATACTGAGCGAAGACACAGCGGCGAAGAGAGAGGCGATCCGCTGGGTGAGCGAAAGAGAGGCCAAAGTAGGCGCATGGGTCTGGATGTGGTGGACGGACGGGTCGCGATCCGACGAGGGCAGAGGAGCAGCCGCCGCAGTGTGCAAGCACGGAGACCGCTGGAAAGCCTTCCGCAGCCACCTGGGCACCGGACGAATGGAGGTCTATGATGCAGAGCTGTGGGCAATCGGACTCGCTCTCCGGGAGTCAGTGAGGAAGAGGGACACACTGCAGACACACGGAGTGATGAAGCTAGCCATTTTCAGCGACTCGCAAGCGGCCATCCAACGAACGGAGCACCTAGAACCAGGGCCACGGCAGCCACTAGCCAGGTGGATTAACCGGACCGCGAGGACTCTTCGTGAAGTCGGTATTGAAACAGTGATCCACTAGGTCCCAGGACACACCGGCATCCCCGGAAATGAGGAAGCAGACCACCAAGCAAATCTAGCACAGGAGTGCTGTAGGACAGGCACAGTGAGAGAACGAGTGTACACCTCGGCGGCGAACAGGACCAGACGAATCTCAGAAGCAAAGACGGGGGCGAAGGCTGAATGGGAGGCCGACAAATGCAGTAAGCACCACGGCTACAGACTGAAAGGCAAAGCTGGAAGCAAGAGACCCATCCCAATGAACAGTGTGAAGCCTCTGGCAGCCAGGTTCTACCGACTGAAGTCCAGAAACGCGCCAGTGGGGACGTAGCTAAAACGGTTCGGACACCGAGACGATGACAAATACTGGTGGTGCGGCGGCGGAAGTAGGACGGCCCAGACGCGGGAACATCTCTTCCGCCACTGCAGCCGATGGAAAGACCAGCAGCAGACGCTCTAGAAAGAAGTGGGAAAAGCGACGGGATGGAGAGCGGGCAGATGCCGACACGTGAAAGTCTCTGAGCTGCTCGCCATAGAGAAATGCGACCAAGCGGTGATGGACGTCCTGGCGGCCACTGATGTCGGGAAGTTCCCGCCCAAAACGAGCGGAGGAGCAAGTGCCGGCGGGCAACAGGTGGAGGAGTAAGGGCCGGCGGGCAATGGGCGGAGGAGAAAGGACCGGCGGGCTCTCCTTGATTTCATCCCTTTTCCTTTGTATTATATATCTGCCACTTTTGGATGCTTTCTTTTGTCAAGAAGGGGACGACGGGTAGTAGGAGTGGAGCTCCGCCATCTAGCCGGCCAGCCCAGAGGCGGAGGGGACTAAGGGGCTGTCATACTCTAAGTAGAGTGAATACAGTATGATTAAAACAAAAAAAAAAAAAAAAATTGTTGTTGAGGTGGAATCTGTAGTAAAACTGTAGCTATTGGTTTCTGATTCTGGGCCATTGTCTCGAAGCTTTTGAAGTGTGCATTTGACTTAAGGTTCAGTGAAGGTGTGTTCGGCATTAACATTTTCGCTGCTCCTAACCGAAACTGATCACAATATATCACTCACGAATTCTCGAGACGAGGGTTTTGTTATAGTACTTAGGGGAGAATTATGTGTGCAGATTTATAATACAGTGAAGAGAAGCAGAGAAGGAGAGAAGGAGAAAGACTCGATTTATATATAGAGAATCATTAGAGAAAACTTGATGCCTCGTACTCGCTACTCGGAGTTACTTTGCCATAGGATATGTAATAGAGGGTATTACTATAGTGAGAGAGAGAAGGATAGTTTCATAATGAATAGAGATTTTCTACGTGGGGGCTTGTATGCTCTTATATACGGTAATCGGAGTATGCCTTGTGCGCATGCATGCGCACTCGGCTGGCATTTCCAGTTGAGTCCGGAATGACCGTCATCATGGGATCATGATCTCCATCAGCCCAGCTGAAGCTCATAAACCATACAGTGGAGGTGATCCATATATGCAACAGAGGGTGTTGCATAAATAGATCTTAGGATTCGTATGGCAGCTCACTGAGTGGATATTGATATGTGCTGATGGTTTTCAGTCGTCTCTATACATAGATGAGTACGTATGCATTCGTACAGGACTACCATACATATATAGCCTTTGTGGTCCTCTTGGATAGTACAATCCAGCTTCTCTATCTCAACTTTAACAGAGGGCCTGGCCGGCTCGTTTCATGTGCAACACTTAATTAATAGTGCTTAGATTGGAAAAAATGATGTAGTTCTTATCGATATTAGCGCTGCGTACATACATACAGTTTTTATTTACGGTCTATGGATGTTAGTTTCTATTTGCTAAATGCATTACTTTCAACATAGCTGCCGTCACCTGGATCATTGTATGAGGATATCGCTCACTGCAATGAGCAGCAATTCTTGCTGGTGGGTCTGATTCATCGCTTAGCAGTTCACACTATTAGCCTACTTTCTACACTTCCGTGAATTGTGGCAGGGGGAGTTCCTCCTCATGATAGGGAGGAATGGATGCAACTGGTTGATATAGCCTCCCAAGCGAATTCAGCATAAGTAAAGCCGCAAGCGTATGAGTATCGGAACATGGAAGCTAAGAAGCTCCAAAAGAAGATCATCTGAAGATGTTTAATTTTTTGGCGGAGGGGTAACTTTTCTGTGGGGGCAGTTGTTTTCTCTGGCCTTTCATGCGTTTGCAGCAGGAGCACGTTGCTTAGCCAGAGGTAGTCAAACGACTCGTGAATGGAGAGTCATTCTATAGCCCTGTATGCGATTAGGGGATGGTCGAGTACTAGTGTTCTTGGCTGGCGGCAGGTATTTTCCAAATTGTAGGTGAAATGCGGAAACGGCCTCTCACCCCCTAATTTGGTATCGCGCTCAGTAACAACTAATGGGACAAATACCTGCCCCACCATTTAAATTTCAGACACGCGCTATAGTAAACCTCTACCACGCGTCACCTCACGAGCAGTACGAACAGCGCAACGACTACGAACAACCCGAACCCCCATCTTCATCGTAAAGCAGCAGAAATGTCTGAGTTGCAAAACAACGACAACCAACTCGACCAACCTATTGGCGACATAGCCTTGACCGAGAACTTTCTGGCCCAATGCAACATTATAATGGCTGGTATCAATCGAGATCTAGTCAATTTTAACCATAGTATTGTCGAGTTTAGCCGCATCTTGGATGAGTACAATCGCGTGATGGCGACTAGCATCAACGCCACCGCCCCAAGGCCTAATACTGCTTCTTGCTACCGCCCTTGTGCACCACCTGCAGGGACCAGGAGCGTGCTCTGGTTCTACGGAACCGAGCTCGTTCTTGGTCCCCAGAAGTACTGGTGCTGCTTTTTCTGTAAGTGTTGAATGTATGCCCCGAATTGATTTGTCTAACGTTGATAGGTGGCATCAGAACGGCCAATCAAAATATGGGGTCGTGCTATCAGCACCTGGAACGCAGGCATAACATCCATCGCGAGCACTTGTAATTGGTTGGGGCGGAGGGAATCAAAAAAATGGATGTACGATATCTGGGCTGAGGGCAGAGATGGTTGAGTTCTGGGTCTTGTTCTTTCTAAATTCTATGATTATTATTAGGTGTGGGTATTCTGCCGCTTGTCTCTACGTCATTTCATTGATATGCTCGCAGCAAAACTGCTGCGCAGTCCGGATTCATCAACCTTACACTGGCTGAGATTAATACGAATCCAGTTATATTACTTACCTGGTTGCTAGGTTACGCTGTAGCAGCCTGATGATCTCGCAAATGTCGGTCTGGCTCCGGCATTCGATCAGGAATCCTTCATCTTCATAGCAATCAGGCCTGGTAGTTTTCCGTCCTGTACAACACAAGTACAAGCGACACCAAGCAACCGTGAGCCGTGTAAAAGGTTCCGTTGAAAATACATAGAATTTGCTCGGTACAACACTGTCTGGATACCCACGAACTTGCCTTGATTAGCGGTGAAACAGCGATAGGTTGATACAGTAAATGTTTACCTTCCGCTACTGCAACTAGGACATCATTTCGTTTACGTGGAATCCAGAAAATCTTTTAAATCAATTTTAGAAAAGAAACCTTACTAGATAAAAACCTAAGACATTAGGAGCGTCGTCGAATGTTGTTCTAAATCATGCTGCAGTTATATATCTAGCGGTTGGACTTTCATACAAAATCACTACCGAGTAGTCGGAGAGGAAAATTAGACCCCCATTGGGGGCTGATGGCTCCCGCCTTCTTTACCTTAACTACAGCGGAAGGAATTTCTGAAAACATACAAAAGAATGGCTATACTAGTTGCCGGTGTATGGATTGCTTTCGTACTACCTATAAATACGGTATTTAAAATGTAGATTTGGAAAGCAGGCAGACCGTGATACTGCGGTAAATGCACCAGGAGCAAGAGAACAGATACCGGCGGCTTGTGAAACTAGATTTCACGCTCTTTTACTAGCAATAACGCCGGAGGTTGCTCCGTTATTCTAACTTATTCACTGCCATTGACAGTTTGATTCTCCTCTCTAGTGCACGCTTTATACAGTTGAAGGTTGGGAGTTGATTCGTAGTACATTCATTTCGCGACGGGTGGCTAATGTGACAGTTTCCCCTAAACCTACATTCGTCGGTGAGCTTCGGGCGAAGACTACCCAAATATATGAGCGGATGGCCACATTGCTCTTGGTATGTTTATCCCACGCAGTGTACTGAAGTTGTGAGACATTAGGACAATCAATCAGTATCCCTTCCTTGAATACCCGATATGTCCATCTTGGGAGATAAAAGGACTGACAAAGGGATTTAGCAGTAGCGCAGCGATGTATATCGTAAAATATGCCCCAAATCCTTCTTTGCCCTCGCTTTGCGCCGGCAGCGCTTTCTATGTCTAGCAAATACCGACGGTTGATTTCCGGGAATCTCACTAGCAATTCGCATCCCCACCCAAATGTTTCTTTATTTCATTCCCCGTAACATTTACTCGTACGCTAGTCGGTATTGCTTAAAGAGATCTATTAAATCGACAAAGAGGACATACATTACACCCTATCTTTGTTTTATGCCCGACACATTTGTCGTTCGTTGGGGGTTTGGCAATTTAACGCAGGTACTCAAATGTCTAGGACCCTTGGGGCAACGTGTACTCCAGTAAGGACAGCGGATCACCCCCACCTAGCCGGCTAGCCGGAGGGGGACGGGAAGCGGGCACCGTCATACCCTAGATAGAGTGAATACAGTATGATTAAACTAAAAAAGGACCACATGATTCAACCGTTATCTCGTGCCCACACTTGCATTAACCTTTAATGTATACGGTAGATGTAGGTAAAGCGGGTTCGGATAAATTCCACACATTTTGGGTAATGCAGTTTCAACCGTTTACGTCCCTGTAGTCTGTACGGGGCCAGCAATTCGCGAAAGGAATTCTAGACTAGGGCGTTCGAGTGGTGTGACGTATCCTGGGTGCATGGTGTGACGTAGCCTGGGTGCAGGGTGTGATCCTGGTGACCGATGGTGAACATAAGGTTTAGTGTTCACGCTAAACTGCGGCCTCCCTTTTAGGAGTAGCTAGCACCAACAATCACTTGTCTTGTTCTATAGGTGGGCAGATGCAATATGGCCTAGAACGAGGTCTTAATAGATCTGCTGGAGTCACAGGCCTAGAACAAGGTCTGGAGAGAGGTCTCTCGGAGTTGTCAGTACACATACACGATTTCTCACTCTGGCCACCCGCCACTCCGCCAATCCCCACTTGCTATTGCTATCACCACTCTATCATTCACCAACGTGATCTCCGGATTTTCATTGTATAGAAGGCATAGGTTCTACCTTTAGATATCAATGGATTTCATCAGTTCGCACTCTTCAACACATGGTGTTGCCTATGTATATAAACCTGACCGAGCTGCCGGTCATAAGCGGAGCTGATAATAATACATCTGGTAAGATACAAGGCACAAAGCCCTACTGTAAATATCTGGAGCTTTCCCCAGTTCTCTTCTCTCTGTACGATAGTTTGTATACACGCATATGGTTTTCTCCCTGTATCGCAACACATAATGTCAGCGCGATTCTTGAATTCCACCATCACGGTAATTCCGCCGACATTTTCATGGTCAAACGAGATAGGCCAAGTGTTTTGATCGAGCATAATTGATCAGGTGTCAGTAGCGGAGCTTTCATCAGTACAAGCTCCAGCCTTAGGCCATGAAGTATATCATGCTCTCCATAGATGATTGACCTCACTACAGTTAGCCCCCGCGAAATGAAGCTAAGCGAGTATAGCTGTTGGGATGTAAGTCTTGGAATCAAGTGGCGATTCAGGATTTCCGTTGAGTTCGGGACTTCGACACATAAATGCCAACAAACAAACACAAGCGCAAAAACGTAACATAGAACTCCATATACCAAGTCGCTCATCGAACTACCATTGATTTTTGACGTGATGATCGATGCCATTACTGTCTTAGAGAATGTGGACTCCAATATTTTGACTAGCCCATTGCCAACACGAGCCTGTGAAGGCGGAGTGTCCCATTTCTAACCTACACTTCACATACTAGTTCGTGACATTGGTTTCGGTCCGATGGCTCCCATGTGGTTTTATATGTCACACCGGACCTTTCACCAATACTTAAAGCCACTCACCTAAAAGCACCTGGAGACTCCCGGCAGTTAGTATATGTCATGTGTAAGATGCTATGCTACTATTATAGTATATTATGCAGTGTCGGAAAGCTCGGTTTGGAGGCATCGATATTTTATGTTTCTCATTCATGGTATAGCACTCGTAGATCTAGACTACCCAACTGTTGCATGTGTACTTGGATCGCGAGTCTCAGCACCGTCTGATGTCTTGTATGAGAATGAAGACTTGTATGAAGATGGTGGCTGTATGAGGATATGCATCAGGACCAGGGTGATACGTCTCATGTTGGAGCATACACGTACGCATATGGGAGATTGTACATATACGGGCCTTTGGCCCTCGAGATAGATCAATCAAGTCAATCAACAAGTCACGGAACTATCCAAAGTAACACCAACTGTTACTTTGGATGCTAGAATGACTTGTTGATTGACTGATCTCTCCAGGCCAGAAGGCCTGTATATATACAGACTCGACTCCATATCCATATCCATATCCATATCCGTTTGCACTGATATGAGCCGCTCTCATTGATCGTAATACAGACTATGAATATTCTCGAAATACCAACTACTTACGAGCCAGCAAATGGAACTGAGGCTCACTATCCAAGCAAACGGACCTGGGACTTACGATGCAGGTACACATGCAACACCAACTGGGGTCATGTATTATTCTACATCACGACTCGAAGCGGCAACTTACTGAGCATTATCACTTGCTTGGAATTTTGATATCTGGATCTACAGTTGGGTTGTTGGTTCGGCATGGTATGTCACTGTCGACATTGGGTAAATGTAGCGTTATGAAGAACGAGATGAGGTTGGGGGATTATTGGTTACCATTTTTAGTATAGTTCTCATAACATCGTGTCATTTAGTTTTCTCCTTTTCTCTTCCCTCTTTAGAACTTAGACGATTGATGAGTTTTCCACTCCCACCGTAACGCGCGTGTGTCAATAATACCATAACAATGCGGCTGGAGATTGATACTATATATTTTAAGTGTTAAAGGGTAGAGATCAACCATGCAGCTTGAACTTCACAGCTCGTTTTGAGACAATTTCCAAAAACGTGCATTAAACTATCGAAAAATAAATGTCCAAGTCCCATTTGTGCCATCAAACTACAATCCCTGAACAATCACCTTCCAAATTCCACCTCAATTTTCCGTTTTCCTACGCCCGATTCGTGGACTCCCAATCTCAAACTTCCTAATCCCAAACCTCCATCCATCGTTGGATTCATAGGCTACAACCCCTTGTTAAAAATCGGTCAGTTCTGCAAATATCAGCAAAATTAAAATGAGAATCTCGAACTCACCAGCTACTCCTAAATCCCCATATGGATATACGCAGCCCAAATATAAGGATCACCTATAATAGTCTCTTGATTTTCTTCGGTCTCAATCAAGCGCGCATCCCTTGTTTCCCCAGTCGCGTTGGTCTTGCGGCGGCCGCGGAGATTCATTGCAGCATTGTGTAGACCAAGTGCTATAGAATCGCCCCTCATACCGGCATTTATCATTGTACCGTAAACATCCCTCGCAACGTCAACACAGTGTCTGTCGGATACTTCCCACAGCGACCCAATAACATGCTGAAATCCTGCGAGCTGGCAAGCACCCATCAGATGGATACCCTCGTCAAGCAACGCAACGTCTCGATTGTCACCTGTTGAACAAGCTGACAGGTATGCAAGAAGGGGAGGGTTTTCATGAAACCTCATTCTAAACAAATCTTTGACTGTTAATGGATTTGTCTGCCAATCGGATAAAAGCAATGTGCTCATCGATGGATCGGAATGCGATTGAGCGTGGCCTGCAAAATGAAAAACCGAGCAGTTTCTTAGGTGGCTCATGACTTCATCTTTGTTTGGTTCATTCAGCCTTATTTTCGTAATTTCATCAGGGAGGAGGTTATCTAGTTCTCTTATCTCCTCTTCGGCGAATTCAAGTGGGGTACATCCCGGTGTTGCGCCCATAGAAACAAGCGTGGTTTGAACAGAAGATCGTTCAATATTTCTTGGCGCTTCGTTCCGACGTGCGTATAACAATCCTTTGATAGTGGGGCTGTATGAAGACACCACTCGATCAAGCACGGTCCGCGAACCCGTTTCACAATGGTATCCGGCAGCGTGAATTGGCAATAGGCAGAGCGAACCAGTTGGGATCCAGCAGATGCGGGGCCACTCCCCAGCAGCCACAGCCTCCTGGAAACCTAATGCATCAAGAACAGGACCAGCCAGAAAATCCCAGAGCCACTTCAACAGACCCAGCATCTGCCGGTACGTTAAACTGCGAGACTTCAAAGCAGATGCTCTTTCTGCGATATCTGATTCATGTAAACCAGGAAGATTCAACCTGCTAATGCTATCCGGTCGAATAAGGAATGCATCGCAGTGATCCGAAACATTTATAACAACAACGGGTTGTAGGGGAGTAGCAGCTTTCATCAATTCATCCGCAGTCGGAGGAAGTAGAAACCTCTCGAAGTTTGGCAACTGACGAATTCTGTTGATTGTACTATCCAGCTCCAGACTTACTGTATGACGCTGAGAGGGCAACGGTACTGCACCTTCCGTAGATTCTGGCGACAGACCATTTGTTGAATCTTGCTCTAGTTGATCACGAAGTTGGTCAAATTCTTCCGCTAATTCTGGATGATGCTCTCTGAGGTCTGTGAGATCTGTTCTGGTTTCGAATTGGAGGTTGGCTATAACTCCTCGGCCGAGTTCCAAGAGTTCCACAGCATGAGGGGTGGGATTTCCTGCTTGAAGGGCTAGAGCTGCAGCAAGACAAGCGAGGCCAGCGTACCGCTTGATCATGTGTTGCTGGTCCTGTTGGCCAAGTGATCGTGAACTGACGAGGGGGAGAAGCTTAACGGCAATCTCTGTGATTTCACTAGCAGCCGCCCAATTATTATCTTCTGCTAGTAGGAAAGCCAACGCCTTCGCTGCACTTATCCGCAGAGTTGGGGCTGCAGAATGAAGCCGAACTGACTCTCTAAAACAGTGAATGGCACGGTCACGATCTTCCGGATTATTGAAGTGGTCGAACCTCGCGCAGAGAATGTGGCCTAGGTTGTTCAAACGGCCAGCTCGATTAGGGTAGTCTATGGGGGCAGCATTTACTGCTTCCTCGACTAGCAAGACCGCACGCTGCAGATCGTCTATGTCTTGGGTGTACTGGAATCTCGACCTAAGCATGTTGCCCAAGTTGTTCATGCTGGCCACTCGGTCAGGGTGGTCTAATGAGTATGCTTCCACTGCATTTTCGGTTTGAACGATTGCCTGCTGCAGGTCATTAATGTCTTTTGTCCGCTCGAACTTCGTGTTGAGTATGATGCCAAGGTTATAAAAACGGTGAGCTCGATTGCGATGGTCCTGGGGAGTCGCAGCCACCACCTGCTTCATCAGTGAGATTGCCCGCTGCTCGTCGTCCAAGTCTCCTGTCCGCTGGAATCTCAACCTAAGCATGTCGCCAAGGTTGTTCATGGGGGCCGTCCGGTCAGGGTGGTCCAATGAGAGTGCGTGCACTGCTTCCTCAGTCCGCAAGATCGCCTGCTGCAGGTCGTCAAAGTCTCCAGTTCGGATGAATCTCGCGCAAAATATACTACCCAGGTTATTCAAACGGCCAGCTCGATGGCGGTGGTCAGCGGGGGTCGCAGCCACTGCCTCCTCGGTCCACAAGATCGCGCGTTGCAAGTCATTGAGGTTTCCAGTCCTCCTGAATCTCAACTTGTGCATGTTGCCCAGGTTGATTTTCATACTCCCCGCTTCGTTAGGATGGTCCATGGAGAATTTCGTTACCGCTTCCTCAGTCCGCGAGATCGCCTGCTGCAGGTCATTAAAATTTCCTGTCCGCTCAAATCTGAAGCTGAGGGTGTGGCCCAAGTTGTTCAAATACTGAGCCATATCAGGGTGGTTACGGGGAGTTGCATCCACTGCCTCCTGGGTCAGTAAGATTGCCCGTTGCAGATCATCAAGGTCTCCTATCCGCTCAAATCTCCAAGTAAGCATAAGGCCCAGGCTATTCATAGAACCAGCTCGGTTAGGGTGGTCATGTGGGAATGCGTTCACCACCTCCTCCGCCTGCAGGATCACCTGCTGCAGGTCATTTAAGTCTCCCGTTCGCTTGCATCTCAAGCTGTGCATAGTGTTCAGGGTGCTCAAATAGCTGGTTCGGTTAGGATCGCCCTGTGTAATTGTTGATAGTGCCTCCCTGGTATGTAAGATCGCCTGCTGTAGATCCTCGGGGTCTCCTGTCCGCTCAAATCTCCAGCTGAGCAGAACTCCTAGGTCGTGCGAATAGGTAGCCCGATTAGTGTGGTCTAGGGGTGTCGCAGTCGCAGCCTGCTGGGTCACAACGATAGCCCGCTGCAGATCTTCGATATCTCCTGTCCGTTTGAATCTCGAGCTGTGCAATTTGCCTAGGTTTTGCAAATAGGCAGCATGATCCGGGTGGTCCTGTGGAGTTGAAGCTACTGCCTCGTTGGTCCGCAAGATTGCCTGTTGGAGGTCGTTGATGTCTCCTGTCCGCTCAAATCTCCAGCTAAGCATACCGCCCAGGGTGTTCATACATGGCCTTCGGTTAGAGTGATCCCGGGGCAATGCGTCTAACCCTTCCTCTAACCGCAAGATCGCTTGATGCAGATCGTTAAGGTCTCCTGTCCGCTGGAATCTCAAGCTGTGCATGTGGCCCAGATTTAAATAGCTAGTTGGAGTAGGGATGTCTAGCCGAGTCGCATTCAGTGCTTCCCTGCTCCGCAATATCGCCTGCTGAAGGTCGTCAAAGTGTGTTGTCAGCTCAAATCTCCAGCTGAGCATTGCGCCTAGGTTATCTAAATAGACAGCTCGCTGCGGGTTGTTCAGTGGAGTCGCAGCTACTGCCTGCTCGGTCAGCGTGATCGCCCGGCGCAGGTCGTCCATATCTCTTGTCTGCTTGAATCTCAAGCCGAGGATGTTGCCCAGATTGTTCAAATAGCTAGTTCGATCGGGATGTTCCATGGGGGCCTCATTTACTGCTCTCTCAGTCACCATGACCGCTCGCCGCGCGACCTCAAAGTCCCCTGTCCGCTCGAAGATGCAGCCAAGGATATAGCCCACTTTGTTCATAAGGCCAGCTCGGTCGGGGTGGTGCAGGGGTAATACTGATAGGTCTTCCGCGACACGCACTATCTCCTGTTGTAGGTCATCGATTTCCTGTTCGATATTATCACTGGGTTGAGAAGCGAGGTCGGCATGGGTGGTCGACATGTGGCCGCAACTAGTATTATCGGGTGGCGCCGGGATCCGGTGTTGGCCGCCTGCAGCACCCCCCGAAGATGCCATTTGATTGTTTTCCATGGAGGTGGTATGTCGAATTTAACGTTGCGGAGACTTTAGGGAATTATGTTTGAAAATAGAATAAGTGATACAATAAGTTGCGTTTACAATGTTTGGTCGGTTACGGGCAGAGTGGGATCGGTGTTCAGTCTCGAATGTAAAAATACCTGGGTGATTGCCGAATGTTAGGAAGCGCTCCACTTGGGAAAACCGTGTGCTTTTGTAATTAAACCAACTGACACACCATCTGCACCATAGGGGGTGGGTCTTGCATGGTAGGCTATGAACGAAGGTTCAGTAAAATATTCATCAAGTGATGCAGAATCATTGCATGTTGCAGGAGTACAGTACTCGGTATTAGCTGCTCACTTGAACGCTAATTAGTTGGCACAATGGGTCTTACGCTAATTCGCCAATTTTGGGAAGGTACATTGAGCACACCTCTTTGTTGCCAAAACCTGCCAGGCAACAGCAGTTGGCCACTTTGTGCTTCCCATCATGCAGCCCTTTCGTAAACTCATAATATTTGTGAAACGGATTTCTCCGATGCGCTGCGTGCACCAACAAAACAAGGATGGTATTGTGCACGTGGTGGGTTTCTTTAGACAGTAATACGCACGTTTCGACTCCGTGAGTTTGTATTTTACACATTCGAAGATTGCACGATATATACGTTTGGACATGGGACAGAATTAGCGTGATTAAGCGGTGGGTAATTATCTTCTCAGGATGCGGTTTGCAAGGCGGGTTACGTTGGAGAAATATATCCATTACCCACCCCGAACTAAAAGTCAAATGAAAGATAAAGTGGCCATTCGTTCATTAACAGAGTGAGAACAGAGAACGGGTGACTTCATGAGTACCAAGCCGTATCTGCTACCAACTTCAGCACAGAAAAACAAACTCCGCCGTGTGCCACATGTAGAGAAGAAGTCACTCTGCCTTTTGGTTTACAAATTCTCCACCTGGTGATAGTCCGCAGTCTTATACCTCTCTTATCATTCTTGCGTACAGACATAATGCCTCCTGCAATGCCGCAACCATATGCAGGCCAAGATCTTGAACAAAATCCTGATCCATTAATTTGGATGTGGTAGGACGACTTAATGATGCGGTTGGAAAATGCGCATTGCCGCGGTAAAAAACGAGAGCTGCATACCAAGAGTTCAAATCAGGAAAACTCAGTACATTCTGGTCACCAACCTTGAGCGTGAACTCAAACCAGAATTGCCTGTCTAATTAAGTCCACGAAATTTGCTCCGATAGTGACGTGTTCTATGCATCCAAAATGCATATTTCCACATACTTTACTTTTGATTCTCAGAACTGTGATATCTCTAATATATATCAAGTGGTTGTAGAGAACGATCGATTTTCGCCGATTTTCACGATTTGTTACTAAACCTAAAACATATATCAGACACTAGAAGGTGAAAGTAACTATAGTTATAGAAAGTTCGTGTTTAGAAGACGTCGCGATTGAAGTGAAATTCATGGTCTTCATTGGTGGGTGATTTTGAGTATACAGATTTGCTTCCGGGTCGTCACTGGCTCACGGTTCCCTACAGAAAGTAACACCCTGTGTTGTATGTACGACTGTACAGAGTGGCAAATCGTATAACGTAACTACTCTGATTCTATTTATCATACACCCAAGCCAGTTATAGACCTGCAGGTGTTCACGAGATGCGCGAACTGTTACCGGAGGTTTAATCCGGATTTTAAGGCGAAAGAGAGCAGAGACAGCACTTGCACAAAACAATGTCGGCAAATACAACTAGAGATAAGCTTTCAACAACTCAAGTCGGTTCGCAAGTACACTTAAAGGGCATTCGGAAAGAAGGCCAAGTACCCTTCAGAGGTGCCCGGAAAACAAGCAAAGTCATATGCACTTGCCACCCAATAGAAGTCAGGCGCACATACACCCTAACTATACCTAGGCTGGAATAGGCGGAGTTTACCGTTTGGAAAATCAAGATTTTTACACACCGACTCCCTACAAAGCGACCCAACCACGCCGATCACACTGCAGGCGGGTGTAAGTATGCGGGCCACCTCTAGGGTCTTGAAACGGAAAAACACAAGAGCTACTGCGGAGGCCATGGAATGTGGGTTGCACCAGTGAATGCATATTCGGAAATGAATGCCAATAGTCTCCTTGTCTACAAGGCGGTATCCGAGGTTAGTTAGGAATTATCTCCCGGCCAGAGGAAATCGATTGTCCTGGACGAATGGCCAACCGAATGAGTTACCGAACGGCGTAACTAACGAGTGATAACCGAGATGATAACTGTACCGAGATGCGCCATCGAGATACCATGACTATTTCATATTTAGACCTGATCGAGTTGATAAATAACGTACGCAGGCGCAAGGCACACAACTCTCTTATATACGCATCATAAAATACAAGCGCACGGTTCTCCCCTCCATTTCGTGCCAATGAGTGTTGCAGTAGGGTCTAGAACAAGGTTTAGAGAGGTCTCTCGTAGTCACTAGTACACCCCTGCATAAATTCCCACTCTTACTACCCGCCACTCTGTGACTCGCCACTCCGTTAGTCCCCGACGGGATTTCCGGACCCTCATTATATATAATGCACAGGTTCTTCTACCTTTAGATAGATCAAGAGACTTCATCAGTATCGCCAATTCAATAATGACTGTTGCATGTATATATAGAGCTGACCGCTAGTGGGGCTGGTATTAAGGGGCACACTTCTCTCTCATATATAACTCGCGTCTTTCTCCTTCTCTCTTCTGTCTATATCTAAGTCTCTGCACACGGTTCTCCCCATATTTCAACGACACGGAGTCCAAAGTCGAGTGACCGTTGATGCTTGTCACCACGCTTACCGTGAGTCAAGTAAACGTTAAGGGCTATGTCGAAGTAACATGCGCGGGAGACAAATACTACTAGCAACAACTTAATCATATAACGATCAAGGCATCTAGAGAATCACCGAGTCATAATATACCAACAAGTCGGTGGGGCAACCACAGATAACTACCGATAAAAAATTTCAATGACAGTTATTCAAACATATCACATGAGGGAAAGAGATACAGTCGAGGACATTGGGTGAAGAGACAGCGGGGCTTGGCATGCCCGCGAGTAGGTATAGCCACCAAGAGACTACCCACTTACACAACAACCAACCATTAAATTAGAAAGAGAATACAAAGAGTGC